>Ga0265798_10000128_pt1 | contig 145525 bp, 140 predicted proteins | sample P3T30metagenome_FD_192430 | JGI IMG/M metagenome (GOLD analysis project Ga0265798, IMG submission 192430) | Plant litter microbial communities from East Loma Ridge, Irvine, California - P3 T30 | ecosystem: Environmental > Terrestrial > Plant litter > Unclassified | place: USA: California...
GAGAAGCTGGTGTGATTTGGATTTGATTTACGATTGAAAGCTCTTGGATGTAGCTTATGTGTATGGCATGGAAACTTTTACGATATCTAGAACACGGAGCGATGCGATGCTCTGATTGAATGAACAATATTTCAAACACATCTGTCCCATTTCGTGACTGTCTTGACGGGTCAGGTCCAGAGTTCATTGCAATCAACGAGAGGCGTTTGGGGGAAGCTTACCCCTGCTCGCGATGACACCATTGCACGATGCGGGATCCCTGCCTTTCGGTTGCGGGGCGGCTCCCAATGTGGTGTGCTCAGCAGCTCGTTCCTGCATTCTTCAGCCCACCCCGTCGCCGTTCCCGCTCGACCTTCACTACAACGACTCCACTGTTCCATCGCACCTTCCCAATCTACCTACAAACTTCCACACGCGCAACGGCAACATGGCAACCATCAAAGGCCCCGGCGCCCCCAAGACGTACGATGGTAAGTAGGCAAGCAAGCTCCGAGCAACCCCGCCCCCACTACCTCAACTGTGCGACTGACTGAAGCTGTGCAGGCTCCGCACTCCGCATTGGCATCATCCACGCACGCTGGAACACCAAGATCATCGATGCGCTGCTCGAGGGAACCAAGAGGAAGCTCAAGGAAGCGGGAGTCAAGGAGGAGAACATAGTCATGCAGAGCGTGCCTGGGAGCTACGAGCTGCCCTATGCCGTCAAGCAGTATGTCCCCTCATATGACGTTGCAATCCGGGCACAGAGCTAACAGGCACTTCCACAGACTATATTCGGCCTCACAAATCCAATCCTCGTCCACAGGCGTCGTAGGCGCAGCAGCGGACCTCCTCGGCTCCACCTCGGACCTCACAGCCCTCACTGGAGCGTCGCAATCCAAGACGTCCAACTCGCCCTTTGACGCGATAATCGCGATTGGCGTGTTGATCAAGGGAGAGACGATGCACTTCGAGTACATCTCGGAGGCGGTGAGCCATGGACTCATGCGCTTACAGCTCGACAACAACGTGCCTGTCATCTTTGGCCTGTTGACGCTGTTGAGCGATGAGCAGGGACTCATGAGGGCGGGGATTGGTGGCGCGGATGGCAAGAGCGGACATAATCATGGCGAGGACTGGGGGAGTGCCGCGGTGGAGTTGGGTGTCAAGAGACGGGGCTGGGTTGAGGGCAAGTTTGTGGACTAGAACGTGGTGTGAGGATACGGGGACACAAAGATTCAAGTGACTGGGCCACTACTAGGCTCTGGTTTGCATATGCTCATAGAAGGCATGCGTGTCCAAAATGGAATCACGCAGCTATGATACACCAGTGCTCGTACAAGCGCGTGGTCCTTCCACCACTCGCGGGATGCCGCATCTGAGAAGCAGCGTGTCGACTTCTGCCTGACGGAGCGTGGAGCGAGTAATGGTGCTTCCATTGTCCCATTCAATTCGCCCACTCCTCATCTGCAGCTTTGGTATTACAATACGTGCTCACGTGCTACATAGCCCTCTATCGTCCCACGTGCTTTTCAAACGCGTTTCCAGTATTGAATCGTGCTGTGCTGCGCTGGCCATGTCCTCGTGCGACTGCAGTGGGCTAGCGTAAATGCATACTGTACGCAAGGCGATCGCGATGACGCTTAGGCTGGAGGGATGCGGCTTGACAAGGTGGTGCGCGCGTGCGAGATTCAGTCCCGGGGCGGCAATTCCATGCAGGAGACGATGGCGGAGATTATGCGACCATGTTGGCCAAGGCTGGTCGCTGCAATGCAACAAAATTGTTGAGTGCAAGAGGGATGGTTGGTGAACGAGAGAAGCACTCTCCTTTTCCCGCCAGGGCCTTGGAAGACGCTAGTCCAGGCGCAGTGCCTCGCCTTGGAACCTCAGATTCCCTGGACGACGGCTCTTACTCACCACCAGCCCCATCTGTGCGAGCAGAGCGCTGTCGACCCCATCGCCCGGCCCATCTTTCTTCCCTGTCTTTCTCCCTTGCCTCCGCCGCCTGTCCCCGGGCGCCCCGACACGTCCTCACCGCGTGGTGCGCGTAGTCCATATCCCGTTCCTGGCCTGCAGCTGCATCGAGTACAGCAGCGCGCCGCGCCCCTACCCACGCCTCTTCTATCACACCCAGCTATACAGTGATGGCGGCAGCATACACGTGCTAATACAAGGTCGATCGATAGTGTGGTGCGCTTTTGCAGCGCAGCCATCAGAGACTGGGCTTCGACATCAAGTCCATGTCAGGCACGAGACGCGGCGAACGAGAAGACAGGTCTCTGCGGCGGGAAGCCTCTCGTCGCCCCGGCTCGTCTGCCCCCTCGCACGCAGCTTCGGCGGCCACAGCGACACCGGCAGCGGGTGAAACGCGCAGGAGCACGCGCAGGAACAAGTCGGATTCACCCAACAACGATGCGCAGCGCCCTAGCGAGCTGCTAGACGACGTTGACTCGGACGCCTCTGCTCCTACGCCCGCCTCGTCCACTTTCTCCGCGCCTTCCACCATGTCGCGTTCTGGTCAAAATATTTCTCTCCACGCCCTCACACCCTTGACCAGCTCAGACTCGTCTCCGCCGGGCAAGCTGCCCAGTCCGCGCTCTTCCAAGCTCTCGCATGAGACGATGCACACAACCTCGTCCTCTACACACGCGGCGCCATCGAGCGCGCCCAACAATGTCGCCGATACCATCACCCCCATAAACACGCCGCCCGAGACGCGCATCTCCGTCTTCCCAGCCGACGGCGTGCTGGGCCAACGCTCCACCTACGACGCACAGCTTGACCCCAAACTCGATAAGAAGGCGCGAGGAAGGGGAACGGCGAAATACACCACAATACTGGACAAGGTACGTGAAGGTTACAAATACATGCATAGATGTGGTCGCCCTGTGACGCTAAGGCTAACTTAACTTGTGTTACAGGGCGACCTATCTCCTCCTCCCGATCCACGCCTGGCCATTGCCGGCTACACCACTGGCAACTATGTCATCAAGACATCCTTCACGGGCGCTCCCAAGTCAAAACTCCGGATAGCGCCATACGTCGCCAAGCCCTACTCTTTTGATCAACGCATATCATGCGGTCCAGGGCCTGCAACTCAAGTCGTAGTGACGGGCTTCGATCCCTTGACACCAGATGCGCAATTGCGTGGTTTCTTCTCCACTTACGGCCAAGTAGAGACGCTCCGCAATCAAGTACATCCCGATAACGGCAGCCCACTTGGGATATGTCTGGTCAAGTTTCGCGACACCCCACCAACGCGCGGAGTACCTGGCATCAAAGCAACCACCTCAGCAAAGCGAGCTGAGCGCGAAGGCACAAATCAGCGCATTGCGCAGCACACGATCAGGGTGAAATCTGATCGCGAGGGCCGGAGATGCCAGAAACTCATGGATATGGCGGTGCAGCAGACCCGGAAAGAGGAGGAGAAGCAGCGTGCCAAGCTCGCAGCGAAGACTGCGAGCGTTGCGGCACCAGCTACACCAGGAACCTTTGATCTGCCGGCAAACGTTCCCAAAGGCCCATCTGGCAAGGGCGCGCGTCCGCCAATTCCGATCCCTCGAGAACCCTTGACAAGGAAAGCCGCACTCTCCTTTCTCATCGAACGCGAACCAGTCAAGCCGACGCTGAAACGGAAGCCTTATATTTTCATCGCACACGCATACGTACCCGTCCTCAGCACAACCGTCGAACATCTCAAGAAGCGGTTAAAGAACTTTCGGTGGGCTTCGGTGCGATGCGACCAGACGGGTTACTATGTGACTTTCGAAGAGTCGAAGCGCGGTGAAGACGAGGCCGTCCGATGTTACAAGGAATGTCACATGCAGGCTCTATTCACCTACGTTATGAACATGGAGTGCAACCAATACGGCGACCCGAACTATGAGCGGAGTCCCAGCCCAGAGCGCGTGGTAGCCGACAAGAAGCGGAAGGCCATCGAAGAGCGGATAGAACATGAAGAGGCGGAAGATCTCGAGTGGGAAAAGAAGCAGCGGGCAGACTCGCTGGATCCTGTACGAGCCGCTTTGGATGTGCTCAAGCAGGAGCTCCAAGAGAAGCTTCTTGGTGACATTAAGACGAAATTGGCCGCGCCCACTATACTGGAACTCCTGGAACCGGATCTTCATGTGGAAAAGCGTCGCAAGTTCAATGTTCCGGCTCCGCCTACGAAGGAAGAGGTTGTGCGACCACCCGCACTTCTCGCCCCGGGATTCGACGCCTTTGGAGCTGGTACACCAAAGGGCCGCAATGGTGGTTTCGGTGGCCGCAACGCACGCAGGTCGCTGGGTGTATTTGATCCCAGCACCAGACGTGGTAAGAAACCTCCAAAGGTTGTCAATGCATTTGCGGACGAACGAAGGAAGGCATCTGCGCCTAAACCCCGTGTTGCCCGTGGGCTGCATCGCCAGATGATTGAGATGTTCGAGCCGGAGGAGTCGGATGATGAGAGTCGCAGCCAGCTCACTCGCGGTACCGAGGAGCAAGAGAGCCGACCCATCAGCCGTGCTCCTTCCACCGACGTTGAAGAGGAAGTGGAAGAGTCGTCGAGAGCTCATCGCGCTAAACGGCGCCGTATAGAAACGGGCTGGGGCGAAGACAGTGACGAGGAGATGGATGACTCGCATGCCAGGAGTTTGCTTGCCCATTGCATTCATAAGGATCCAGAGAACATGGCCGAGAAAGAGCTGGAACAAGTACTCGCAATTCTTCCTCGTTCGTCGCCTATTTGGAAGAAGGCAGACAAAGCACTCAAAGGGTTCAGGAGGTTACGGAAAATTGAGCAAGAGGCTGATGCAATCTTTGGGGTGGAAGCAAGCCCGATTGACAAACTTGAACCTGAAGTCGTCATCACCCATGATGACGAAGCACTCAAGCCCATCGAGACTACTGAACTGCCAGAGACGCTCACGACACTCAAGAAGAAAGCTGCCACCAAGCCCAAGAAGAAGACTAAGAAGCAGCTCGAAGAGGAGGCCAAGGCTGCCAAGATCGAGGTTACGGAAATCGAGACACCTGCGGAAGAGGAGATCGCCGAAGCGAAAGAAGTCAATGAGGTCATCGAAGAGGTCGTGGTGGAGGAGTCGACGCCAGAAGACGACGAGCGGGCCTCTTCTGTATTCTGGGGCGTGTCCTCTGTGGAGCCTCGTAAGACTGTTGAGGATGACCTCAGTGTTGTAATGGACATTGACGGTTGGCAACATATGCTCAAAGACGACGAGGATCTCCGTCACCTCAAGGCTGCCATGGAGTCCATCAGTGCCGCCAAGATTGGCGATGCACAATCCTGGGCATGGAAACAAAAGTCTATCAAGCATCTCAACCGCAACGGCGAGGAGGGTGTCTCGCGTACGGAAACCAAGATCGAAGGGTACTACGTTCCCAACGCGACTGGCTCGGCTCGTACAGAGGGTGTCAAGAAGATTCGCGAGTCTGAAAAGTCAAAATACCTCCCTCATCGTATCCGCGTCCAGAAGGAGCGCGAAGAGCGCCAGCGCCGCGCCAAGCAAGAAGAGCGAAGCGTCGTCTCTGTTGAAGGCTTCAAGTTCCAGACCAGCTCCAATAAGACATCCACCGCCAATTCGCGTGCCAACCGCGCCAACAACCGTCGCATGGTCAACGATATCAACATATCCAAGAACATGTCCGGCGCAGAAGGCGATGCCCTCCGTTTCAACCAGCTGAAGAAGCGCAAGAAGCTAGTCAAGTTCGACCGTTCCGCCATCCATAACTGGGGTCTTTACGCCCAAGAGCCCATCGCCGTCAACGACATGATTATCGAGTACGTGGGTGAAAAGGTTCGACAACGTGTTGCCGATCTCAGGGAAGCCAAGTACGACATGCAAGGTGTCGGATCGAGTTACCTATTCCGCATTGACGAAGACACGGTCATCGACGCAACCAAGATGGGAGGCATTGCAAGATTCATCAATCATTCTTGCACGCCAAACTGCACGGCCAAGATTATTCGCGTCGACAACACGAAGCGTATCGTCATCTACGCGCTGCGGGATATCAACTCTGGTAAGCACAGTTACTTTTTCCGGACAATCCGTGCCACTGAACATCTACTAACCATTTTTCCAGATGAGGAACTCACGTACGACTACAAATTCGAGCGTGAAATGGACGCTACGGACCGTATTCCCTGTCTCTGTGGTTCTATCGGCTGCAAGGGCTTCCTCAACTAGTCAGCTTCGTATGGCCTCAGCTCTGCTTCGGCTCCTTTGATACATTATCTTTGCGCTGGCCTTCCTTCAACATCACACTTTTGCAGCGCTACATCGCTGCTTCTTTTGTTTCAACACCTACACTTGGCAGGGAGCGAAAAAAAGGCGGCTCCTCCCCATATGCACATGAGGCTAGGCTTCATCTTGGATTCGGGACTGGAAGAAGAGGGAAATCTTGCATTGCATGGCGTTTTTTCAGTGGCTACATATTATCACCATCTTCCTGGCACCCCTTTCTTCGTTTGAGAGAAAGGGCGCGAATGTACCATTTTTCTTATCCGACGAAAAGAATGGGCGACGAATGGGTGGGCGGCACTTGCCCTTGACTTTATCGATGGGTTTGAGTCAGTCGGGTCACATCTTTGGCATTGTATCTGGTGTTTTGTCGCTTTATCTTTTTTCCACTACGCTCAAAATCACCATTTGTACTATTTTAACATCTCTACGAAGAAGAGGCGTCGACGGAAGAGTGGTAGAAAACTCATGGTATGTGTGTGTTTGTGTGTCGGCTTTTGTGCCGTATTATCGACACCGGTAGCTATAATCAGTTCGCAAGGGAACAGAATGAGAAGATTGATCATATATCCACTGCCCATGTTAGATCTTGAGTGAGGTTATACATGGTCTTTTCTCTTGATACCCCATTCGAACAGTCATCCCAGCTAGCTACCCAACGAAATGACGTGCGCAACGCAGCATCTCAAGGTTCCTCCAGGAGACTGCTCCACGGCCCTGTTGCGAAACCGGCGGCTTGGTAGCATAGGCGCGGGTCCCGGGGTCCGAAGGTATGATGGGGGCTATGAGGTGGCAGGTCAGAGATATGTATCGCGCTGGTAGTGGGTATGCTCGCTATGATCATGGGAGTGGCAGGCAGACTTACAAGAAAGGCCTCTTTGGAGCATTGTCTGGGTGCCCATACGCTTCATGTCTAAGCAGTGCATGTATATTAGTCTTCATTGTGTTACGATCCGACATGAAACCCGGGAGGTAAACCAGCGACCAAAGGAGATGGCCTGGCAGCGCCTAGGTGTGATTGAGACATGACGTGACGGCTATTGCACGTATCAGACCCTTGAGATGGGGGCAAAGAGACCGGAGAAGCTTACTCGGAAGATGCGGTGTCCATATCGTGACCCTGACTGTATGCGGACTGCATCCATATATCTTTGGGTGCGTTGGATAACTGACCGAAGACTCTATCCCTGAGGAAAGAATTAGTACTTGTGTATGAGAAGTTCTTTAACTCAGGGGTTTCCGTGTACGTTTGTAATTTAGTTAGGAGAAACACATGTGTGAAGAGTATCTTTGTGGGCACTACAAGGAAGTTGGAACGAGCCTTGGATGTGTTTGATGGATCAGGTCCTTACTTTCGCCCATGTCGGCAAATCTAAAGGCTCCGATATCACAGGCGTTCTTTTCAGTAAAAAAGTCGTCTCGTGGATCTGAAAGACGCTCCTTCAGGGTGTTTAGCACGGCCTTCCATCGTCGTGAACCCCGACTAATATCTCTTGGGTATGCAGACCAGACCTTTTTGTGCAAACGCAGATGTTTGCTCTCGCCGTGTTGGGAACGAATGAATGAAATGCATACATACCATGGATCAATACGCTCCTCCCTCTTTTGCTTTCTCAAGATATTCAGAATGACGGCAGCCTCTTTTATAGCAAAGTGATCGGCAATGTGCTGCAGGTGCTTCAGACTCCAATCGACTGCAGATTGTGGACAGCTTCTTGACCAAGCAACAACGTAGAGGCTGAAAATCAGTATGTATACATCGAGGATGTGTGGTATGCTGTGTGCATGTTGTTTACCCGTGCTTCCAATAGGCAGCTTATCCTTTGCGACTAGGTCGCAGTCCGTCATCTGAGGAACCGATGCGACGATCTCCTGGACGAGGGTCAAGATGGCAGTATTTGCTCGATCACACTGAGCGGCAACTTCAGGATCACAGCTCTCGGAACAGGACTGGATGATCTCCTCGCAGAGAAGTATTCGGGCTATGCGAAGCACGTTCCACATCTGGGTGATCATGCGATCGGGGTAGACGTCATACACCCTTGGGAATCCTGCGGGTACCAGTCTTGCTCCATCGGGATCAGATAAGCTTTTGCGTTCATACGTCCAAGCCGGGCTCGCTTCAAATGCAACAATCTCGAGCTTTCGATCAAAGTACTCGCTCTTCGTTATCCTTTCTTCCGCCGTCATAAAGCCCTTGCGCATCTCTGCGGCTAGATCGGTTATGTCAAGCATCAGTCCGCTGAGCTTCCACTTCGGATAGTCAGTGTTGACGAATTGTGCTGCGTGTACTCGTATTTTTCGTATGGAAGGATCCACCACTCGCCCGGTACTCAATGAGCATATCGTCGCGTTCAGGGAAAGTCCCATCAATGCCCGTAGCTCAGTGCCTTCCTTGAAAGAATCTACACCTCGCAGTTTAACCAATGTGAGAGCGCCCTCGATATGGGCGTGTCCTGATGTGTTGATCTCCAAGGCTGACTTCATGATCTTCTCAAAGAGATCCAGCAGCAACGCGCCTTCGAAAGTCGATGTCGCTTTTGCTGTCGTGGGATCTTGCAGGGCAATGTTGATCTCCCGTAGTGCTTGACAGTACTTTCTGCGTCCTAGATCTTTTGCAGTCTCAGAGGAAACCTGATGGGACAAGAAGGCGAGACTGACCGCTTCGATGCTCAAAGTAAGATATTTGGGTGTGAATCTTGGGTCTAGATAGTTGTATAGGAAGTCCCATGTCCGACTGAAATCGGAGACGTAGTACGTGAAGAACATGTCCTGACCTAGGGTCAAAAGGTCTTGGGGTAGATGTCGGACCTTAAGCTTGACTTTGAAGTCGCCAACACATCGTTGCTTCAGTGGTGACCTTGTCTTTGCCATAGCCTTAGTTCGTACAAAGTCGGTCTCGTCGCTGATCCGAATGTTGATCGTGTCGCGATAGCCGGTGCATGCTGCTCCCACTCGAATGCAAGAGTTGCAACTTGGCCGTTGCAGATCACACTGGATGTGTCAGTAAGGAATCCCAACTTTGGATTCGAGGCATACTCGTAGTCTTCTCTCTCTACATCTTTCGCAAAACTTGGATGGTTTGCCGCGGAACACCATCAGATTCTCTGCAGCGTGAACGGTTTGCCAACCTGTAGGCCTGTTGAGCCTCAATTGATACTAAAAGAAAGAAAGTCTAGCTTCAATCTAATTGGCAAGTCTCGCTTTACCAAGTAGATGAAAGTGGTTGAGTGGTGTATAGGGCTGCCGGCAACATATAGATGACTGGAAGCTGACTGCCGTACTAGTCCCAAGAAGGAATGCATTTCGTGCTGCGTCCACTAGCGCGATGTAAGCATGAAGGACGACTGCCAGCCAGTCGCGTAGGGGGTAGATGCTGCATTCCGAAGTCTGGCCTATCATCTAATAGTCTGAACTTGATAATGAAAAGCCTCAAAAGGTCATCAATGTTCCACAGCCGCGTAACTCGCAAATCGCTTTGGCTGCTGCCTACATCATCGTGCATTGGATTCCCAAAGAAGTGAGGTGGGTGGGAAGAAATCATGGTACCCGATAAGACTTATGTCCCGCCTGCCACCTCCAAGCCAGGTCCTTCCTTACCTACAGCTCGAGGGCGAGCTATGTATGCATCACAACACAGCGGGTATGTTGAGCGCATCACGGGAATCCATGAAATCTTGAAGGGAAGATAGAGGTGCATTCCATGCTTGCAGACGATCTAGAAATTTGATGAACAACGAAGCCTAATCGCTATCGTCGTACTTATTTCCAACCCCAACATCGCCTAGTAATATGTCATCAGGCGCCGGGCCCCTGTGATTCCTCACCCACTCTGTCTCTACACGGAAGAAGATCCATATCCATCTTCGCAACACCTCGAGAACTTCCATTGTAAAGATGCCTCCTTCCAAATCGTTGAAATGATCCAGATGCACACTGAGTTTCAGACTCCATGTACACCTCAGCATTGCGTCCACTGCAATGGCTGCATAGTAGAATTCTTTGGCATGGAACCAGCGATGCCGTCTTAGACCCCGTGGGTATTCTGGGCTATCCCGAGTACGGGCATTAGAGAAGAGGGTAAGATCCCAATCCTTGGCTACGTCCCAGTAGAAAGAGTAGCCAGAGTTTACCACCACTGCGACGAGCCACATACGGAACAACGTCGCTTCCGAAACACCAAAGCGGGATGGATCAGGCGAGCGTTGCAGAGCACTCAGTATGATGACAGGAAATGCGGTCGAGTATTTCAGTGCGTTGGCCAAATGCTGGCCACCCCATCCTGTCGCTGGACTAATCTGCCCGGTTTGCTTGTTCGCCTTCTGAACACGATAGTATTCTGTGATACACTGCCGTAGACGTATCATCGAGGGTATAGCGATGATGAAGGGAACCCAGAACACGCCGCCGCAACTCCTGTTTGGAGGCCCTGTTGAGCTGTGCGACGACGAGAAGAACATGCACAGTGAGACGAATAGATCGCCGAGCACCTTCGCATAACTCGTCAACGCATCGGCTAGCAGAATGTCTCCAAACTTTCCGTCTTGTGCTTCTGCGATGCCGCCGATCGATATGCGTTTCAGCGTCGCCAATGTACGAGTCCGTCCATTGCGACTAACAAATGGCAGCGGTATGACAAAGCCAATGACCAGTACCAAGAGGTAGAGGTTTGGCAGAATTTCCCAAGCGGCAATATCTGTAGGGCTGCCGTGCGTAAGGGTCCAGAACAGGAGCAGCGAGAGGGCAAGCGGGATGGAGAGGAAGGTTGCGATGCGGTAGCAGGAGAGGTGGTGCGGGATATGGCGGGGTGAGGTACGGCCCGGGTAGCGGATCAGACTCGGGACGTCTATCTTTATGAGGGTGAGGTAGTGGAGGTTTAGACCCCAGGCCCAGATGCCTGTGCGGCAGTTAGTAAGGTGGTTGAGAGCAGACGGCCTGAGCGTTCGCATACCCAGAACTATTATAAGAGCGACGCGATACGGCAGGGGCAGCACGCGACTGAAGCCATCGATTTCTGGCTCGACGGCGGGATCACCGTCCATTTCTCGAATGCGCGCTCGGTTCCGTGGCGGTTGCTGTGTCCCAGCCTGTTCTCTGCCGTATGATCATGAAGCTCCTCGATGCAAAAGACACCCCCAATTGGTCCCTCTCTTCACAGCTATCTCCGGTCGTGTGGGCGCAAGGGGTTGCAGATGTCGCGATAGCGTGTCCACTTCCCCAAGGCGATGGCACCAAACACGCTAGCTAATTTACAAGCCACTCTTCAGCCGCCGTTGCGTTACGTCAGCATGGGCTCCAGCCTCACGCGCGCTAGCTGCATCGTGCCTGGCGGAGTGGATCTTTGGTCTGTGCGACGACCGCGGGAGCTTTGCCTAAAGCACAAAGCCATGACGCGATCATCGCGACGACAAAGTGACGCTTCTCCGCCGTATGCTATTGGGTACCTGGCTTTGGAGGGAAAATAACGCCTAGATCTCTAGACTCGCTGCACTACTTGCTTCTTCTCCACATACCAAGGTTTCCATTGACTGTCCCTACTTCGTGCGTCACACCACCCAGCACGACACACAGCACCTTCCACTTCATCTCTGTCGCTCTAAACCTCCACCCTCGCCTTCTCTCACTCCCACCTCGTCAATTGAAGGGAGACAGCAGGACCAACAGCAATCATGTCGCCTCTCTCTGTTCCTAAAATTTTCATGGCTGGCGGCGCCGTCGGCTTCGGCTACTACCTCTTCATGCGCCAATACTGGTTCCCCAACCCGTACAAGACACAGGGCGTCCAGAACATCGAGGATCGCTTCTCAGCTGGCGGAGGCCACCCCACGCACACACCTGCTGGAGGAACCCAGCGCGGTACGGGTATAATGAGCTCCCCAGACTTAAAACCCTGGAAGTATATAGAACGGAGTTTGCTGACATCAAGCTTGTAGGCTCTGCGTCCGCAAACGAAGGAAGGCACGACGGCCCGAGCAAGGGCCCAGACTCCGAGCACTTCAAGAAGAACATCAGCGACCAGCAGAGTGAGGTATGTGGCACACTGATTTCGATGCCCAAGGACTGTGCTAACATGCGATAGCCTGTTTGGCCGAGCAAATTCAACGAGATACAATACAACAACCCCAAGGGCAAATAAGCGACTCCGGACCGATCGAGCAGACACAAAAAAGCATGGCAATATACAGCCAGGGGGCATTGGGCATCTGATGAATGGCATCATTGGCGTTTGGCAGATAGCGATGCACGATAGCATCCTGTAGATTTTTGAAACCCTCACTGTTGCGGCCAGTTGAGCGCAATGAGGCCCCCAGATAATCGAGAAATAACAAAACCAATTTTCCAAGGAGCGCCCAATGCCGTATAGCTGTCAGCAACTCTCGGTACCTGATGAAGTCCATGCTGTTCCGCGTAGCTATGGAAGTGGAACTACACATGCCGGGATCATATTGACGAATAAGCAACGTCACACCGCAACAAAACGAACCGAGGTAATGCAGCGGAGGAATTCAGCAAGACAATGTTCACACGCGCTGGCTGTTTGAAAAGTGCGACGTATACAGATGCTGGTGATTATGTATGAAAGAGTCCAAGGCCTAGATCTTCGCATTGCCTGTTTTCCTTGCGGCTGTGTTCCTAGCAGCATCCAACACAAATGCTACATGATGGCTCAAAGCCACCAGATCGCCGTCAGCATCGTGCACCCACACTTCCAAGTCCATCCTACCGTTCGCCACCTTTTTCATACCCGCCCTAACCTGCAGCCACTTGACTCCCTGCGGCGGCAGCGCTTTCTTGATGTCCAGATTCAGTAGGAGGGTTGGATACCAAAAAGGTCCCTCTCCTTCGCCCTTGATTGACTCAACCATCAACGGGAACATGTCTGCGACAAAGCCGACCGATGAATCCGTGAAGTTTGTCCCATCAGAGAAGCAGATCCACTCATCAGCGAGATGCTTTAGGCTTCGTCCTTCCCGAGGGAAATAAAACTTCACCCTCTTCGTCGCTTTTCTGAAGTTGGCGTGCGGCAATTCTGGTTGTAGCCTCCAGTTTGTATCTTCATCATTTTCCAGCTTTGTCAGGTCGACTGACGGGACGGGTGGTGAAAGCTTATATCCGACATCTTGGGTGAAGCCCTTTTCCGTATCCATATTGGAATTTGTGACATACGCGACGACTTCCTGTCGGCCGTCTTGCTCCATGGTCACATGTACGATAGACGTTTGGCGACCAAGTTTAACATCGTCGACTTTGTATGTTGCGGGCCCGGCTTGGGTCCGTCTCAGGAACTCAATGTGGAGAGCTATGGTGTGTGGCTGGTTCTGCTTCGCCAAAGTTGTGCTGAAATGTGTTTTGACTACCTCCAGTATGCTAACAAGTCGAGATGTGGTTAGTCAAGAGTGTGAGGCAAAACGCGATGGGTCTTACCATCCTGTAACGTAGCCACCATTAGGAACTGTTGCCGTTAGTAAAAGCGGATGATGTTATCTCTGCTGGGGTCTAAAATACCGCTTCCGATGCTCCAATCATCGTGTAGTGTACATGAGTACGTGTTGGAGGACAGTTTCTGTACTGCAGTAGCTTCTTCCCAACTCGGCATCTTGATAACCTAATAGTGCGGAACTTTCGTGTGTTTGGAGAACTAATAAGTCTATATGGTCAGGCTATCGATGTTCGAGGTTGTCGCAATGCCGTTGACCTCGGGAGGCCATGTGCAGCTATCGCGCCGCTAACGCCAAAAGCAGAAAGAACCTCGGTCATGGTTGCACGGAGTTGTGGGGTTTACCCCGGTCGACTAATCATGGCCAGCCGTCTCAATGCGCTGCGTCTGCCCTCGGTATTCCCAGGTCCGTTAGAACGCGACGGGCCATGTCCGTCTTCTCATTCTGGCATCCTTCTACTTTCACTCTACTCCCTCCATAAGATTCCTTGGCTCGGTACTGATCATCAACACGACACCGATCTTCAACCACTAAGATGCCGTCCGAAAGCCAGTACCCTAGCCTGCCGATCCCAGACGTTGACCTGGTAAGTTTGACATAGGGAGATAAGCCCTTTTGTGAAACTCATGCTGACGTTTGTCTTTGATCGTAGTGGGCGTTTCTCTTCGAAAGGAATGATAGGCCGTACGCAGATGACAAAGGTATGTTCTCATGTTTTGTCAAGAATAAGTAATCACTAAAACGGGAAATAGTAATCTACTTTGATCCCTACACTAAGCGGTCCTACACATACGCCCAGGTCAAAGATGCCGCTATCAACTTTGGCAAAGGGCTAAAGGCACTCTGGGACTGGCAAAAAGGCGATGTCCTAGCTTTGTACACACCCAACTGCATCGACACACCAGCGATAACATGGGGTTGCCACTGGGCAGGCGGTATTCTGTCTCCAGCCAACCCAAATTACACGGTCGATGAACTTGCATTCCAACTTAAAGACTCTGGTGCAAAGGGCCTGGTGACACAGCTACCTTTCATCAAGAATGCGCAAGAAGCGGCAAAGAAGGTTGGCATTCCTCTTGACCGGGTGATCGTGATGGGCGACCAGAAGGATCCTTCGTACCATGTCAAGCACTTCACCAGTATCATCAATACAGCCGGATCGTCCAAGTGGCGGAGAACAAAGGCTAGCAATCCATCGGAGGACCTTGCATTCTTGGTCTACTCCAGCGGAACCACAGGTCATCCCAAGGGTGTGATGTTGACCCACCGCAACATTGTCGCCAACACGATGATGATCAAAGCCGCGGAGGCTGGTAAACTGCAGCCCACAGGAGGACCAACTGGCGAAGGCGACAAACTGCTCGCTTTCCTGCCCTTCTTCCATATTTACGGTAAGTTCCTGCATGCGCTCATCTGGGTAGTTCTCAACTGACTTCGACTAGGTCTCACGTGTCTGATCCATCAAAGCTTGTACTCTGGTCTCCAACTTGTTGTGATGCCGAAGTTCGACCTGGAGGACTTCTGCAAGTTCATCCAAGAGCTCAAGATCACATTCGCGTATGTGGTCCCACCAATCGTTCTGCTCTTAAGCAAACACCCTCTTGTATCGAACTACGACTTGAGCTCGATCCGGATGATGAATTCTGGCGCGGCTCCCCTGACAAGAGAGCTTGTAGAGGCAGTTCACAGCAGACTGCAAATCCCTGTCAAACAAGGATACGGTCTTTCGGAAACCAGCCCAACAACGCACACCCAACCCTGGGAGGACTGGGACAAGACCATTGGATCTGTGGGCAAGCTTCTTCCCTACCAAACAGCAAAGTACATGTCTCCAGAGGAAAAGGAGATGGCAGTCGGTGAGGTTGGCGAACTATGGATCAAGGGCCCGAACGTCTTCAAGGGCTACCTTAACAACCCTGAGGGAACCGCGCATGCAAAGACAGCAGACGGGTACTTTAAGACAGGCGATGTTGGATACCAAGACAAGGACGGAAACTTCTTCATTACCGACCGCGTGAAGGAGCTCATCAAGTACAAGGGATTCCAGGTGCCACCTGCTGAACTAGAGGGTATCCTGGTCTCCCACCCGAAGATCAACGATGTAGCGGTGATTGGCGTCTACTCGAAAGACGATGCCTCGGAACTACCGCGCGCCTACGTCGTACCCAAAGATGGACTGGGCAAGACGGACGAAGATGCGAAGGAGATCATAGACTGGTTGAGCGTCAAGGTCGCGCACCACAAGAGACTCCGCGGCGGAGTGAGATGGGTGGATGAAATTCCGAAGTCTGTAAGCGGAAAGATCCTTAGACGGATGCTCAAGGTGAAGGCGCAGGAGGAGGAGGATAGCAAGGCGAAAGCGAAGTTGTAGACTACCTTTACCTTGTATCAATAGGCGCGAAACATTTCAGATCCACCACCTGTCTCTTACCAGCTGAGCCATTGCAACCTCGTTTGACTATCAGTTCCTTTCAGTTCTTCTGAACCATCTTCTTCCTTGTCTCCTCTACTCACTCAGCCGGGAGGTATCGCTCTCTATCCATTCAACCTGTGACAAGCTTCCAGAACAACCTGCTACTCGTGTAATCGGCGTACGAGATCAAACAGCAACATGCAGAGTAGGCCATACTTTGACAAGAGGCCGAATTACACTTCGAGCTAACTCTGCTGCAGGTCCAAAGTCTAAAACGGCCACGCCTACCCTCGATGCTACGCCTGCCCCCGCCCCCAACAATACGACCAAACGCAAAGCAGAGGTCATCGATCTCGAAAACCTTCCAGATAAGAAGGAAGTCAAGCCGTTCAGACCGATCAGCAAAACTCCTGGAGAGAAGGAAGAAGAAGCCTTCTTCCAGGTGTCTGTCACAGCAAACGCCAAGTTCGACAAAATCCCAATTGCGTTGCGCAACAAACTGGAGGCAGCCTGTCAAACAGCCTTCTACAACCACATGTTCTCGCTTAAAGCCGGCACGATGCCGGAGTATCGCCAGCAATACGAGGTTTGCCTGGGGTTACGCACACGCACGTTGTCTATGAAGTTCGAAACCACAGTTGTCGTCCCGAACGTCTTGGATCTCAGCATAGCTAACGCTGCACTGTTGGACTACTTCACCAAGAACTTCAAGGGTACGCATCGTCTGCTGAAGAAGGAGGCGTGCGTAGAGCTCAAGAGTCAGGGAGGTTTACTTAATCCGGAATTCATTGAGTTGTATGCTGTTAGGCATGGTGAACTGGGCTGGGGCTTCGATGCTGGTGGCTGCTTGTCGTTGTATATTACTGGCGTGATTGACCACAAACTGAAGGAAAAGGTTTTGTATGTCAAAGCTGGTGGGGTAAAACTCAAGGAAGAGGATTGAGGCATTGAGAGGAGCTTACAGAACATCGAGCGCAAATTGAAAAGGTCGGATGTGGTTTGGAATGCGGTAGTGGTGACCTCTGATTTATGGTTTTTGAGTTAGTGGGAGCCTCCTCAGGCGTCAATCGGATGGTCGACGAGGGAATCTTGCGGGGCCATTTTTGCTGCACCCTTTGCTTGGACAATTAGAACTGCGAATGTCAACACTTGACACCAATGATGTTCGTTCGCATCCGGGGTGGAAATGTGGCGTGGTTCTTCTTCTGTGCCTGTGAAGCTGTTCAAGACTGGACGATGGTGATGGCTCCACAACAGATCATCACCGAAGATAGTCTGCGCATACAAGCCTTTCAATAGGGAATGCAATGCAAGCCTTTGGTTGGTGTTCGTGACTGCCGTCCAAAAGAACATTGGGGAGAGCACGTGCCTGCTTACAGCTAGCGCCATCTTGGCACCACCGCACAGCCGAGCCAAAATTACCCTCTCAGATTTGCGACTCTGAACCCATCTATCGACAACATCACGACCGTCACGATGCCGAAAGAAGTCAAGCAGAAGTCTGGCCTCATCGTTGGCCTTAACGCCGGCCACAGTACGTCTCCCCGCTCGCCGCTCTCGATACGCACCGATCGCTACAGATGAGAAAATTCGTGGATGGAGGCTAACACGGTCTACAGAGGTCACCCCCAGGACCCCCGCTCCCAGGATCTCGAGGAGGAAGGGTTTCCTGTCGAAGCGCACTGCCTTCGTCCGTGAGATCACCAAGGAGGTTGCCGGGTACGTTCTAATCCGAACTTTTCTGCAGAAGGACTGCGCAATTGTTCGTCGAACAGCCCGCTAACTTGACGTGTCTACAGTCTTGCCCCATACGAGAAGCGCATCATCGAATTGCTCCGAAACTCCAAGGACAAGCGTGCCCGCCGTCTAGCGAAGAAGAGGGTACGTCTCCCGCCCTAGCACACCACGACCGACCTCCTACCCGCTCAGGCACATCCAAGTACGAACATCAACTAACACATCACAGCTCGGTACCTTCGGTCGCTCAAAGAGAAAGGTCGACGAGATGACCCGCGTCATCGCTGAGTCCAAGCGCGCTGGTCACTAAACGGTTCACGAAACGCGGTGGATGAAGCAACACGGCGGACGAACGACCGACTTACTTTCCGATTTCTTCCTGGGTGTTCGGTCTCTTTTCACAACGGGCGGCTCGATACGATCTCGGAACGTCACAACATACCACAAAAAGTATGACACGATTCATCGGAGTATGGCAAATGGACAATGATGGTTCCTGAACGTACCTAGCATGTGTCACTCAAAATCATGAAATGTGACGATTGGTTCACGCCAAACCAACCTGTCCCAGTGCACCCATGCGCGTGAGGTGCTGATGCGTTGATGCCTACCTAGCATGGATGTCAAATTCCTACTCTATTGCCCTTATCAATGGCAGAGTAAGGGCCGAGAAATGCTTATATTGAAACGCGCCTTGCTCGGAGACGAGACTGCTCAGGCTTCACACTTCCTTGTGTGGGTGAGGCCTCGAGCAGAGGCGTGGACATTCCAACAACTTGTATGATGTCTTTTGTCACACTTTCAGACGACTTGCGATGCGATACAGCACATGCAACTCACTCTGATGTCTCGATCAGACAGTAGCAATGATTAAGTATTTCAGATCGTTTGCGGGAATTGAACATCATGCATTAATCGTAATTCTGTCAAAACCAGTAAATGCTCCAAGATGACTCCATGTAACCCTGCTAGCCACAACTATGAAAGCATTGTCGTTTAGTCGTCGTGACCAATCTTCTCCAGTTTGCCAATCTCGCGCTTCTCGCCAGTCTCGCCCACGAATCTGATACGGTCGATACGCGTCTTCTCGCTATCGCCATCGGCGTCCGCGACAAACAGTACTAACGAGTAGACGTTCTGGAACTTGACGAAGCGCAGTTCAAGCTTGGCCGTTTGTGTCTGCTCATCCCAATCTGACGGCTTCAGCTCGATCGTCTGAGTTGCTGGGATGTCTTCGGCCTCTTCGAATCCCAGGTTATTTGCCCTGTTGGTCCAGACGTGAATGGTCTTTGGCCGCACTGGCGCTTCGTCGTCGTCTTCGTCGCCGGATACGCAAGACGTGATATGGATAGTGTGAACCTTCAGGTTGGCCATGAAGGGTACGTACAGCATGAGCTGGTTGTCGACATCGCTTTCTACCCAGTCCTTCTTGCCTTCTGAGCCGGTTGCCGCACCCTTGCCCTTGTTGAGCGAGCTCGGTTGTGATGTCTCGAAAAGCGTCTTGACGGTGCCGAAATCGCTGTCCGCGTTGAGGAGATCGAGACCCCGTGGGTCCACGGAATCGGTCACATCGGTGTATCCGCGTGGTAGACTGGCGCCTATCCACGGGCCGCTTCCACTGCTGCTGCCTCCTGCACCAGAAGCGCCACTGTTTCCCTTTCCATCGTTCTCTGCCTCCGTGGCGAGGGTCTTGATCGCCTCGGAAAGCTGCTGTGGATTCGAGCCGGCGTACTTCTTTATCTGCTGGTTGTTCTTGTAGATGATGAACGTCGGGGTACTAACAAGCGTTAGAAAGCGCTCAAATATGTGGCCGTGCTTGGGGAATGTGCATACTTGGTGACGTTGTAGCTCTGTGCAATCTGCGCCTGCTGTACTGTGCTGACTTTGGCGAAGGCGATCTGTCCGGGCCGAGTGAGTTGACCGGCTAGTTGGTCGTATACGGGCGCAATCGCTTTGCTCGACGTGTTTTCTTCATTGTAGACTGCAAGTACCACACATTAGCATCCGGAGTTTGCCTCGTAGATGCCGGGTCGCTGCTTACAATTGATGACTACAATGCGCGAAGAGGAGAGCAGCTCGCTCAGCACTGCAGGCCTCGTGATTTCGATGACCCTGGACATGGCTGTGGGTGTATTGGGGAGCTGGTGATGTTGGCTGTAGAAGAGGCGCGACTTGCACAGAAGGAAGCGCCCGACAATTAGTGGGGCGCCATCAGCGCGGGGTGGTGGCATTCCGTCACCGACGTGTGTACCTAGGCCGGGTCCCATCTGCAGGCACCGACACCTGCACACGCGGCAAGGCCACCCCGAAGCTTCCAGAAAGATAAAGCTGCAATCGCGAACAGCCGCCCAAACACTTCCTCCCTCAACATCACTGGAGCCCAGGAAGACGACCACCCGCCGAGTCTATATCTATTCTATCGCCGTCGGAGCATCGTCCTCGCCATCGCCCGCCAACCACGTCCATCACCACCGACCGCGGTGACTACGCTGTGAAGCCATACAGGCCTACGAAGGATTGGTAAGCGCCCCTACCGGCGTTGACCGTCCGCGACACTGTGAACATCCACCTAATCGCCTCTATGGCAGGCCCAAACAATCTCCTACTTAGCTTCGCCGAAGCAAAGCTTCTACACATCGCTAGCATTATCCTCCTGGTCGAACGGAGCGACGCCACCCGAAGAGCCCATAGCTGGAACTGCTGGTACTCCCGCGCCATTCTGATAGCCAACGCGCCCGCTGCTTTCCTTCTCGCCCACGGCCTCTACCGACTCCTACGCGCATGATGTCGCACGTCGTAGTGTTCAACTCGTACGCGAGGACTTTCAAGATCCCGACCACACCCACCAAGTACTTGACAGAGGTGCGCGATGAGGCGTGCCAGAAGTTTGGTGTCAACAAGGACCAGTTCACGCTCAAGTACGCCCCAACATGACAATACGTTAATTCACTACTGACCAGTGTACAGATACAACAACAAACCCATATCCCTATCGCAACAAATACGGCTCGCAAACCTCCCCCAGGGCGCCCGACTGGAACTCGTCCAGGCCTCGCGATCACCCACCGTCATATCCGTAGCGCTCCAGCTCCCCGCGACCGAGAAGAACGTACGCCTCACAAGCAAGTTCGCGAGCAACACTTCGTTATGGGAGATCTTGCGACACTTTGAGAGCGGGCAGGGGGCCAATTACAACTTCACACAGCGCGGCATCCCCGAGATGAGCGGCGCATCCGGTGCTGGCAGGCTGCACTACGAGCAACCTGTCATCACTGTCATGCCAGGTCACAAGGAGCAGGCCAACTTTGTTGAGCTACAACAGACTCTCAGTCAGCTGGGATTTGATAGCGGCTCAGCATTATTAAAGCTGTCCTACAGGAATAGCGGAACGCCGCTGGAAGAGGCCATGGCACAGATAACGCAATACTTCAAGTCCAGCGAGCCTGCGTCTGTCGGTGCCGAAGGCGCACACGCTTCGACAACTGATCAATTAGCCTCAATACCAGACCCTGCCCAGGCAGCTCCGGGGGCGACAGAAGTCGTAGCAGGCGAAACTGTTCGTAACGAAGAGCCCGATCCAGAGCCGATGGAGGTCGACTCCAAACCGGCCGCTAAACCTACACAAGAGCCCGAGGTGTCTACCGAGAACAACGCGGCTGAGAGCATAGAGAATACTTCTCCAGCAGCAGCATTGGCTGCGGCAACGTCAACAGCGTCGTCCGCACCCGTAGAACCCGTCCAATCACCAGCACCGACCTCCCGACCATCATCACAGCCATCTGAACAATCTCGCAACGTCCAGATCTTCTCTGCGCCAACATCGTCCACTCCGCAAGCAGCGCGAAATGCCTTCAACGAGAACGACTACCTCCCTACCATTGAACACGCAAAAGCACATCAAAACGCGTTGTTGACCAAGACACGCAATACGCGTCTGTTGTCTGACAAAGAGTTGGAGGAGCAAGAAAAGGAGCGGCAGGCCAAGATTGACGCTGCAGCCGAGAAGGGCGGCGCACTCCGCATTCGGATGCCGGATAATGCGCTCATTCAGATGAACTTCACAAAGACCGATACCGCCGTCGGCCTATACGACTTCGTACGCGGCTTCCTGGAGAAGAAGAACGAGCCCTTCCAGCTCAAGAACACGGGTCCAACAGGTCGACTCGTCCTCATTCCCCAGGACAATAAGCGCTTAGTGCACGATCTACGTTTCTTCAACAACGAGCTCGTCACGTTCCTATGGGCAGACAACGCTAGCGCGGAAGCAAGGGCCAGCCGACATGTGCTCTCGCAGGAATCGCAAGCGAAGGCGCAGGCGCTCAAGGTCGAGGAACCGGTACGGGAAGAGAGGGCTCAGCCGGAGGCTTCTCAGGGCCAGACGGTTGCCGACGGCAAGCGCAAGGCTAACATGAGCAATGAAGAGAAGGAGAGCAAGCTAAAGAATCTGCTCGGGAAGGGCTTGTTCAAGAAGAAGTAGAGGTATTGCAGATGGGGATGGGATATTAGACATTCGCGTGTTTCCAGACGAGCATTTTCAGGGAGTTTGGCATCGGCGACGGAGCGCTTTCTTCTGCAGTGCAGTGTATCCTGCCACTTGGAAACTAGTTACTAGTAGCAATCCAGTATCATGATCAAGAAGATCACAAAACTTCGTTTCCACGATTTCACTCAGCATGAAGAGCTGCCAATTGGTATCGAGGAGTCTAACGTCGCGTGTCGGGGTGGGTCAATGATGCACTTTTCCAGGTTGCTAATTAGCGGAAGACGCCTACCCAAGCTAAACCTTGAGTGAACATATCTCCTTCCTTTCGACACCATCACAATATCATCATCATCTGCACAATTTGCTCTGGCAAGAAGTACATTATGAAACGCCCTCGTCGATTCGATAGATTCGTCATTGACAGTGATTATGGCTGGCAGCCTGTGTTCTCGTTCACCGCGCGTCGCAATCGGCACCAAGCGGGCTAGATCGCCTTTGCTTCCAGTAAACACATATGAATCGGGCGACGCATAAGAGCATGGCAGCTGTGGCAGATATGATATGATGACCTCGATATGTCCCTGAAAGGCCTTCATTGTCAACTGAACTCGCAAGGGCACCAGGCCGTAGCATCCGCTAAAGTTTCGTCTTCACCTTCGATCATGTTTACATAACTGGATACAGCGTGCATGCTTGACGTTACAAGGCAACAACTCTCTCCTTCACCGTGCACCACAATAGCCAGATTCGGTCGTCCTGCCGCCCGAGCTAGCAGCAAGTCACCCTCACCTTCACCGCGTGTGCGGCAGTCTCGACAGATAGTCACTGTTTCCAGCTCAAAGCTCCGTTGCCTAAACACGACAACCCAATCGGTCCGCAGACACAGTAAGTACTCGGCGCCGAACCTGCCCAGCAGATACTGGCACTAAAACAAGCAGATGCAACCAGAAATCACCATCCTAAGCTCTGATTCGAGCAGCTCGGGCGACGACGACGATATCATCTTCGTCCGATCGGTCGAGAAGCCACGCGCCCCGAAAGGCAACGGTCATCCAACCAAAAAGCGCGCAAACCCCAACAACGTCTCAGCTCAGACGGTTTCCCCAAGCCCGGCGGTCAAGAAGCGGAACGGCGGACCCCAGGATGCAAAGCGCACGAGAATCAATAACGTATCGGCTCAGGCTGTCACTCCTACCTCTGCGACCAGAAAGCGAAGCGAGGGTGATCAAGCTACACCACGCGTCAACTCCAACAACATCTTCGCTCAAGCTCTCTCCCCAAGCCCTGCGGCCAGAAAACCAGTCAGTATTGGTCAAGGTCCAACGCATACAGAACTCGACGACTTCTCGACCTGGGCAGTCTCCTCCAGCTCGGCAGCTAGAGCGCAGATCGGCGATAGAAATGCCTTGGCGATTGCTGCTAAGATCAACACCACGGCGCGTGGTCCAGGACAGAACACTACATTCATGCTCGCGACCCGCGACGTTCTGGAAGCAGCACTGGGCAAGGAGGCCTTAGAAAGCCAAGAGAAATCCCTCCTCGAGGAGCAAAAGCGTACTGATCAGTACATCGCGCAGCTGGAAGAAGCAGTCAAGCAGAAGGGAGGAGTAAATGTTTCGCACAATCTCATTGCCCAGAATCATATAGCCATGTTGAAGGCGAGGTATGAGGCAAAGGAGAAGACCGCCTCGACAGAGATCAAGATACTTCGCGAGAGTAACAAGAAGCTCACAGAGGACAAGACAAAGCTCACGCGCAGGGTCAAGCTAGATCGAGACGGACGTGGCGCAGTGGAGGGCATGGCTCAAGACGACGCTAGCGCGGAGATTCAGATACTTCGTGAGACCAACGAGAAGCTCTCTGATGAGAAGAGTCAACTGTTGCGCACCATCAGTCTCCTCCAAGATGAGACTCGTATGTGGAAGACCAAGGCAAAAAAGAAAGAAGCTGCCGGAGAAGATCTGGAGACACTGCGCGAACGCAACGCAAAGCTCACAGGAGAGAATGCTGAACTTGTACGCAATGTCAAGCAACTCAAAGACGAGCACGAAGAAGATCTGAAGACGCTACGTGAACGCAACGAGAAACTCACAGGAGAGAACACCGACCTCACAAACAATGTCGAGCAACTCAAAGACGAGCACAGTACTCTGCGGGCCAATGTCTCCGCCTTGACACAAGACATCTGCGAGCAGAAGAAGCTCTTCGCGTCCAAGAAGATGCGACGATCTAATGGAGACGTCAAGGTCGCCGCCGCTGAGACTAAGAAACTCAAGAATGAGATCAAACGCTTCAAGGCAAGGAACAAAGGGTTGACTGAGCAAAACAACGACTTGTCCGGCAAACTCGCGGAGCTGGGTACTGAGCGCCGCACCGCCATCGACTGCCAGAAAGCCGCAAAGCAGTCAGCAGAAGAAGCTTCGGTCGCACGTGAGCGCATCGAGAAACTGCAACAACAACTTGCCAAGTTGGGTAGAGACTTCCGCGAGCGAGGTGAACAGCTTGCCGAGCTCAGCCGAGACTCCGAGTCGAAGCACGAGATGAAGCTGCAGAAGAAGGCAGCCATCAAAGACAAGGGCCTGCTACAGACGCGTATGGTCGGTATGTTCACGCACTATCGGAACCTCTTCAAGAAGAATAAGGCTCTGCTGGAGAAGCTGAAGTCGACGGCTGAGACTGGGGCAGATGGACAGGCAGGCAAGGCTTACCGTAAGGAGCTGAAGCTGTTGAAGGGTCAGCCGCTTGAGAAGCTCAGCGAGTTCAAGAATCAGGACTAATCAACTTTATCGGCGGCCGTGCACGGCGAGGAGGGTGTTGGAATCTTACGAGAGACTTTCGTCGCGGTGCTCCAAGCGGGCGTCTACTTGGTGGATTGGTATTATGAAGGGATACTTGATGTACATCGTCGATCATGTTGATGTACGAGGAGAGGAGCTTGTCGGCCGTATCATCACCGCAGCCTTTCATGTCTTTCGGACTGGAACATCGGCTGTCAAGAGTATGAGCATGGCGATCTCGTCGAGTTACTAGTCAAGCTCTAATTTCTCCTAAATCTCCTACATTTCTCTAACACGTAATCGCTGTGACGTAGAAATGACAAGTAGACGCTGAAAGGCGTCGTGGTAGGGAACAAATGTAAGATGAGGAGTGCCAAAATGAATACTTACAACTCACAGGTAGGGTGAGTAGGTGACTGCGATACGTGATATGCATACTGCGTTGAGATCACAGGATAGCATATATATTTGCTATCTAGCCCACGCGCAGCACTCATTGAGCGCAACTCAAACAATTTCCAGATTTGTATAAGACAACCTATTTCTCGCCATCCGGTACCGTTCTCACATCAAACCACCACGTCATGTCCACTTCCCAACAAACCAAACAGAAAGCCATGGAAACTACTCTGCAGCACCTCCAAAACGAGTTGAACACCATGAAGAACGACACAAAAGATCTCCCCAGCGAGATCAACGACCTGCGAAACAAGAACACAGATCTCGAGAGCAAAATGTCTCTCGTCACCGCAACTGCCGCCTTCACCAACACTGTCAATGCTCTCACCGCCGAAAGCACCGCTACGATCCGCAACGACGCAGAAGAAGGCAGGAAGACCATCACGGATAAGATCAAAGAATTCCAATCCCTGTTGGAAACCTGCGTGGAGGAAACCTTGAGGGGGGAAATGGTTCCAAACAGGGTTTCATGTCTGGTAATGGATGAGATGAAGACGGAGGCAATGCAGGAGATGCAGAAAGAATACGCGAGGAAGGCTGTGACTGTTGCGGGACCGGAATGGATCTACGAGAAGTTGGAGTGGATGGTGGGGAACGCGTTTGAGAAGGTTATGGAGAGGATTGACGGGCTTGAAAAGTAGCTGATAGCCAGGGTGGAAGGGCCGGGAAGGGAGGTGGTTAGTTGGGACGTGGGGAAGATGGTTGTTGTCTTTAGATCGGTGAATGCATCGCCTCCACGTGTCTACCCCAATTTTGTAGTATTTGTTATCATACGCGTGACACAACGCCTTCATTGCATTATCGCTAATGAAAAGAAGGCCAAGTCCTCGTTAAGATATGCAATCGCCTCGTCACTAGGAGACCCTTAACGATCGAGGACGGCTATCGAGCTCATAGCATGCGTACCACGAATTAGAAAACCGCTGATATGCCATGTAATCATGCGATCCAGTCATTCGGTTTGTGACAAACCCACAAGGGATGTAGTGTAGTGGCACTATAAGACATCCGCTTTCTCACTTCTTCCTATCCTGTTCATCTTCAATCTCATCACCACAACGCCAGGAGACACAAGCTCAATGGACCCCCCATTCCTCCAGAAGAAAGACATCAAACCGGCCACCCAACCCGCCAAAGACGCTCGTCAAATTCTCTTGGAGGACATCAGTGCAATCAGAACTGACATACAAAGTCTTGCCCAACGACTCGATCGCATGGAACGCAATATCAAGACCGCCAACAAATCAGGACTAAATGAAAGACTCACTTCATTCACCAAGGCGGTCGCCGTCAGGAACCGTGATGGAAAACGGGTTAGAGCTGGGGCTGCGGAGAAATTGACTGAAGAGTTGAGGGAGGAGGAGGAGAAGATGGAAGAATCGGCATACTACTGGTTCAGAGACTTGAGAGAATGGCTGAAAAAGGGCTTAGCAAATGTGGAGGAGACTGAGAAGAGATCCCGTGAGCACCTAGAGGGGGTGTCGAAGAGGATAAATGCGTTGATGGATGAGCAAGAGTAATAGGGGACCAAATTTGCCTAGCATAATCGTAAAGAGCATTCAGTGGTGTGAAGACATGGGACATGGGCATGGACAGGCCTAGAGCTCAGTGGATTTCTCCGTGGTGAAGACGTGAAGTCATGGGTTGAGCAACTAAAAGTCATGGTGCTCTTTCCGAGAACATGCCGTAGCATCAATCTCACTCCTTGCACACAAGGCAGTGTGTCATGTCGCCCATACCGAAGCACAAGAACACTTCAACTTCATTCTCCGACCAACTTGCACGTTCTCCAAACTTCCGTCCATGCAAACAGACAAACCAGGCCTTGCCATATAAGTAGACCACGGGATGGGTAAATGGAAAACAGCGAAATTACGAAATGTCACTTCCCATCCAACCAATTCCTTTCCGTGAGGAGATCAAAACTCTGATTGAGCGCATCGCAGCTCTACAGAAGGAACTCAAAGGGAAGACAGATAGACTCCACTTCCTATATGGCTTCGAACTGAGGTCTTCTGCTGCGCCGGTAGGCAATGGCAACGGCGATGAAGGAGCCAAGGGGGCCGAGAACGACATAGACAGTGAAGAGCGCGAGGATGAGCAAGAAGACGAAGCAAAGAAGACACACGTCAAGAAAACAGTCGCCAAGGCAAAGGTCAACAGAACAGCCATCAAGAAGACAAGCGTTAATAAGGGCGGAAGCAAGAAGAAGGAGCCGAGATTATGCAAAAAGTGCGAGGAGAACTACCTGGAAGACAATGCCCGTTCCAACTGGGTAAACTGTAAGGAGTGTAGAGATAAGAACACAGATGTGTGGAATGAGGGACGGGCAAACAGGGAGCGAAAGCAGAAGGAGCAGAATGCAAAGCGGAAAAAGCGACAGGGAGATGAAGTGGAAGCAGATGAAGTAGGCGACGAAGTAGGAGAGGCCGAGGAAGGAGATGAAGAGGATCTAGAAGAGGACTCAGAAGACGAGGTACAGGAAGCAAGGGAGGACGAGCGTAAGCAACCCAAGAACAAGTCTGGAAAAGCTGCTTCAGAACAGACTTAGCTTATCACCCTCGTGTAGTTCCAAGTATAGCACCATCAAAAATCTCATATTCATCACCCCAAATGCGAATAACCTAAGATAATATCCCCTTTCTTCCCTTCCCCATCGTTCATGTTTATGCCTGCCCAGGACCCAATCGCTCATGCCATGGTATAGTACCCGAATGAATGACGCCAGTAAATGCTTCGACAAAGCTCGCTGAACCCATTTTGATGCCGCTAAAAACAGACGTAAAAACAAACAGACGCTCGCCATGCTCTTAGCCCCAAAAGATAAGAATAGTCCAAGACCAAAGGAGTGTGATGCCCAAAACACCAAAGCAACAAAGCGATAATATAAAGGAAATACATGGCATGATACGATGTCGTGTTAGATAAGAGGGCCCGCCATCATAGGACTTCCCCGCGTGTTGTTCGTCAAAGTGGGTTCATATGCTCCGGGTGAGCCTGAAGAACCTGGTCGTGGTCGGTAGTAGCTGTTTGCATACTGTGCGGGAGGAGCAGCATAAGCACCTTGTTGCGGCGGGAGAACACCGGGTGGCGTAGAGTTTAGCATGTTGCGGTTGCTACGGCGTCGACCAAGCACTGGCGATGCAGGAGCACCTTGAACCGTCCCAGTGGAGTTGCTGGACTCGTTTGAGTTGCTCCTCACGTGTTGTGCTGTAGCTGGCTGCTGCATCTGAGGAGAGCCAGTTGGATTCGCCGGACGCTGGAAGCCTTGTGTGAAGGGATTGGTACGAGCGGGCACACTCGTGTCTCGCTGACCAAGTGCTTGTCTTCTGGTCTCGATAAGTTCCCGAGCCCGAAGATTGCGTTCGTCCGGAGTCAGCCCGACGGAACGAGCAGCAGGTTGCGCAGGGGCTTGTACGTTCTGTGTAGGTGATGGGGGAGGTCTCCCATTATCAGCCGTGCGCAAGGCTCTTGTAGATGGCTGAGGAGCGAGTTGGCGCCGCGATGGCTGAGGTCGTAAATTGAGACGTGATGGCTGAGGCCTCACGCCTTGCGGAGGGTTGCCAGCCTCTCTAATATTGACGCGAGAGCTCGCTGGGCGCAAGGTAGCTACCGAAGACTGATCACGGAGAACTTGACGTGAGTTACGATTGCGCACACCGCGTGCCTGCACAAATGCAGCCCAAGGGTTACCGCGCGCAGCAAAAGGAGGAAGAGCCGCACCCTGGACATGCAAGCCCATGGCAGCATGAGGAAACGCGTTCGCTGCAGCAAAGTTGCCAGAGTTCCTCCTGCTATTTGCCGAAGATGGGCGAGCACCGACTCGACTTATAGGACGATCTATCATGTCCATGGCTGCAGCTGCCTGTGTCTGTGCTATCGTATCGATGGAGTGTTGCGAAGAGGCTGAGGAACTTCCAGGGGTCAAGACGGCAGAACTATTGCTGTTGGAACCAACAGAAGGCGCACGATCAAAGCGGCTCATGTTGCCGGCATTGCCCATCGCTGGTAAGCCGGGTGACATGGCGCTTCGTCGAGGTGGCGATATTGGGAGTCGCGGATCCATGATATAGTTCGTGCCGTTGTCCATAAGCGGCGTTCGAATGCGTGCAGGAGGTAGAAAGGGGGAATAAGCTTGCGCGGGACTAGGCCGATTTCTGTTCCTTGTTCGAGGACGAGACAGCGGCGTCATGGTGCGCGGTTCGACGTCTATCAAGGCGCCTGCCATCTGGTGTTGTTGGAGAGCTTGTTGATGGGCAGCGAACATCCAGCTGATACGCGGATCGTATTCCCGGCGTTGCACGCGAGGAGCCCCTCGCCTGTGCCCTTGGGAATTATCCGAGTTATCATCAGTGTCCGCCTCGTTGGTTCCATCCACAGCAGCAGGCCCTTGGTTGTAAGCGCGAGCGGCAGGGTTTCGCAGATGGGCTTGTGAGCGGCGCGTCCGCAAGGTGTTCAGGGCTAGATCGACGTCGCCATCTTGGTCAGAGTCATCGTCGTCCGCTTCCCCATCTTCGTAGTGGGCTGTCGCGCTCGACAGGACAGAGGATCTTCGGCGGAGACCACGCGAGGTATTCAAGACGCGGACATTGGCGGTTCTGGAAGGCGGGCGTATCGGGGCACTAGGCCGAGGACGATCTGCAGTAGGTGTTAGAGAACCGCCCATTCGGCTTCTGTCATTTGAGTTCGCAAGCGGTTCCCACCCAACGGTCGTCCTTCCTCCATCGCTGTCATCTTCATCCTCTTCTGCCATCTCGTCGTCGTAGTCGCGTTGTAGCTCCCATCCCTCCTCTCGCAACAGTGCTTGTGTATCTTCGTCGAGCTCCTCAGTGGAGACGTCGGTGGATGTTGTTGACGCTGTCTCACGTGAGGATCTCGACCCGTTTGCCCTATGTAAGACACGGGTTTGAGCAGGATTCCTCATCCCCCTACGAACGGGCCCCTCGTCTTCCTCGTCTTCGTCTTCCTCCTCGACAGTGCTTGAGCGGTTTGATGATGACTCAGATTCGACGATGCGACGTGCTCGGGCACGCGCTCTGTTACCCGAAGGCTGGGCAGCAGGACCAGGAGTGGACGATGCGGCGCTGGGTGAACTCGGTGCGGGTACGGCCTCGTCATCGATAAAGTCATTCATCGAAGAGTCCTCGTCCAGACCATCTTCGTCTTCCTCCTCGACCGTATCCATTTCGTCGCCGTACATGTCTGAGACTATGCTCTGTGAGTAGGAGCGTCGGCTGCCGGCTTCGCTGTGCGTGATCGGTCGTCGTCTTGCGAATGCCGCTGCATTGGGTGCCATGCCAGCGTCCAAGAAGCGTCGCATCATGAACGAGCCTTGATCTGGGGGGTATGCGCCCCAGTCTTCCATGCCGTCTCCGTAGCCGTCGTATTCGGGGTCCTCCATGTCCATTTCGGCGTCGAGGTCGTCTTGGTCGTGCTCTGACATCTCGTCCATGTCACTGAAGCCGGTGAAGCTGTTGCCCCATGAGACTTCGCCTGTCTCGTCGAATATCAGTCCGCAATGGGTGCATCCGCCGTCTTCCAGCTCCCAGGTACACAGCGGACATCGGTCAACTCCATCTTCTTGATCGCGCACGATTTGCAGTGACAGGCGGTTTTGGTGAGGCGGAAGCCTGAAGCAGCCTTTGAAGAGACCGCCAGCGCGGGGGTCCGCGTTATCCTTGTCCAGCTGCACAGCATCTGCCTCGTCTTTCTGCCACTTCTTGTGGTCTTCTATGCTCTCGCCCGTAGGTAGTAGTTCGGCTCGCGCGATGAAGACGCTTGTCATGTCTCGTATCTGCCCAACTATGTTAGACGTCGTCGCTGAACGGCGTGCAGGCTGACTTACCACATAGGCGGGGGCGGGCAGGTCCTTTACGACGATGCGGCAGTCGGGGCATGTTTTGCGGGCCTTGTTGGCGACGAACCACGTGCAGAGACACTAGGCATGTTAGAGGGTGGCATATGCGGAGGGAGGGTGCGCATCTTACTGTATAGCAGTAGGTGTGCCCGCAGGATATGGTGTACGGTTGGTAGAGTAAGCGGTCACAGATCTTGCATGTGAGATGCGTGCGAAGGCTGTCAAACTCCGACTTGAGCGCCTTGAGCTGCTGCGGACGGTTAGTCGATGCATGTGTCATGCAGTAAAGAGTCTCATACTTCATCTGCGCGGCCCAGCTGTGGCGGCTCGTCCTTCTTGGTCAGCATCTTCTGTTTGAGGCTGTCTTTGCTTGCTGCCCGCGTCGGCTTGTCCTGGTCGATGAGCTTGGAGGCAGACCGGCTGGCCGTCGGTGTGCTCCCGCGCCCAGTCCGTGAATTTGAAGGCATGCCGGCAGACTGTTGCGAGGCAGGCGCGGCATGTGACGTCGTGTTGGAGGAGGATGCGACGGACGAGGCGGAATTCCTGGGGCGAGCGGTGGGCGGGGTTGGCGACGCTCGATTGTCCATGGCGGGCGGTGACTCTCTTTTCTCACGGCGAGGTGCAGCTGGGGGTTGAGAGACGGAGCATCTGCTCACATGGGACTTGCCCTTGTAGAGAAGAAAGACTATCGTTGGCAGTGGTTATGCATGCAGCAGCGGGTCTACTAGCCTAGGCATGTTGGCGCTCGGTCGCTGTTGCCCTTGCCCTCCGGCCATTTGCCGCAGCAGCCGTTCACTATCGACCTTCACTCCATCCTTAGCGCCTGCCGTGGAAAATCACCACCCTCCAGCGCCAACCATCGCCAACCATCTCCATGGCTATCTCTGCTCTCATACCTGGTCATTTCTCATTGGGTCCAGTGCTTCTATTGCAAGCTTGACACGCCAATGACGTGGGCCACGCGACTCGTCACGTTCCTGTCACAATCCATTTTCGCCCATGCCATCATTCAACGTTTTTGCTTCACGTTTCTTTTGATCCTTTTTCCATTGAGCCGCGGTCCCAAACAACCACAGTTCAAAGACGCCATTACCTGGTATTCCCGGCGCACGAAAGAGGGCCTCTTTCCCCACAAGCTTCCTAGCTTTCGGCGCGGCACCACCACATGCAGACGCGGTCGAATTGACCTTTATTGTTGCGCTCACAGCTCATACCCGTCTCCGCTCCGCTTCACTCGGAGTGCTGATCATCACTGCGGTTGGAGTATTCGTGGTCGACACTTATCAGGTCCATGCATAGCGTCCCCAGAAGGAGTGCCTGTGATTGTGGGCGGGACCTTGTCGGCTCCTCTAATGCGAAGCATGACAAGCATCCTGGCCGCACTGTTCAAGTGCGTAAGACGTGGTATCTCTTCAATATCGTCCTCAAGCTGCGCACCACCCCGATCAAGTCATATAACCTGTACTGTGCACAAGATCGCCTAGCCTGACGAAGAGTGGTGGTTTTCTGCAATTGTAGTCCTGGCCAAATACGTTACCAAGGTACATGATCGCTTGTCAATCACATGCATGAAGCATACAACTCATGACTAGGGTGTTAGCACTATCTCGTAAGTAGGATCGTAAGTTGTGGATGGCACGACAGCCGTCTTGATACACGCGACATGCTGTTTATGTGGGCTGGTCGTCCTAGCGCCCGCAGTCCTCCCGCCCCCACACTGGATGAAGCGTTGATGGAACTAGACGGGTCGTCACGTACCTAGGCATGTATACGTTGGCTAGCCTCTGTGGTTCTACGCGTGGGTATCAGTAGGTAGTGAGGAAGCAAGCAGCCAAGTCAGGTCTTCTTGAGTGCAAGGGAAGTAGATCAAATCATTGAAGAATTGGCAACTGTTATGGAGCCTAGCAGTCGCAATATCTGTAATTGAAGGGCTGTCATTATCAGATACTAAGATCTAGTGCCTGTATCGCGGACCTTGGGATACGCAGGGCAATTAGTGATATCGGGAAAGTGCGTGAGTGCCTCTCGACCTCATGTATGTTCTTATCGATAACGCACCTCCGCGGCGCATCATCCACTCTCGTCGCAACTGCTCCCGGCCATCTTCAGGCTGCCTGACAATTACACGCCAGTACGTGCCCTGTACACACTCTTTAGACGTCCCTTTCCTCGCTCTTCATTATGTCCGACAAACCGACTCCCTCGAAAGCCGACGAGTGGAAGGGTTCCAAAGCCAGCAAATTCGACAAGTACGCCACCGCAACGATCGCGTCGCAAATGTATGCTGCACACAACAGGCGCTGATAAATTGGTATAGCAAAGCGTACAGCGAATACTTTGATCCATGTCAAGAGGCGGCGGACAAGAGTATAAAATGTTTGAAGAGGAATGGTGGTGAGAGAGCTATGTGCTCGGATTTCTTCCAGTAAGTGCAGCACATCGGAGTTCCAAGAGTCAGCATTGCATGAGGAGGTCTTCCGCTAATACGCGTTCAATCAGGGCATACCGAGAGTGCAAAGAGCAATGGGTACGTGTTGTCCACCCTCGATCCAATACGACCGCAACTGTCCCTCCATGCCGTACAACGCGTCGCGAAACCGCCACGGAAGAGATGCTAACACCTATACAGCAAGAAGCAAGGAGAGAAGCGAGAAGGAACAAGTCATGGTTTGGTTGAGCAATGCGGGCAAGATTTGGGACGCGCGAATATACAACATCTCCTCTCTTCATAGGCACGGCGTTTGACAATGGTTCACGTTTACTGTAACATACCTGGACCCACTGGAGGTATTGATCTATTGGACAAGAAGATCAATTGATTATTAGATAGTCTGTGGAAGTATGCAAGCAGCCTCACTGCGCTTGCTACTAGATGCGACACGCAGAACTTTAACACCATCGCCGAAGCATCTTCGTCCCAGCCACACACACTCATCTAAAGCTATAGCTTGTACTCTCCTACCGCGGCAAGCGCGAACTCCAGTTCCAATGCCCTGACGTAGATGCGATCACGCAATTTCCCCAGACAAGCCGTCAACCCACCCTCAAGTACTGACGTGCTCGATTCATTGGTCATGCTCGTCGTACTTGCCCTGATTACCTTGCCCTTGCAGCGTGCATGAGGCTGTGTGCTGACGATCTGCACCCCACCACCCCACTAGAGCTACCCCTCCAAGGCATTCCAGGTTCCTTCTTTCCGCCCACAGCCACCTTCCATCCTCCACTCATCTCCCCTCTCACCCTCCAACTTCATGAGAAGCCTGCTTAACCCTTCCTCTTTCCAACGCGTAACAACTCGAGCTTTCACTACGACCGCACGCATCATGGGTGTCCAGAAGACCATCATCCAAGAGGGCAACGGCCCATCCCCACAGAAGGGTGACAAGGTCACCATGGAGTACACTGGCTGGCTCAAGACCCAGTCCGGCGACAAGGGCAAGCAGTTCGACAGCACCACTGGCCGTGGTCCCTTCCAGACCCCCATCGGTGTTGGTCGTGTCATCAAGGGCTGGGATGAGGGTGTTGTTCAGATGAAGCTCGGCGAGAAGGCGAAGCTGGACATCAGCAGCGACTTCGCTTACGGCGACCAGTAAGCCTCCATGATGTTATCTGATTAATAACTGTTACTGACTTGATGATAGGGAGTTCCCTGGCTTGATCCCCCCTCACTCTGACCTCATCTTGTAAGTTCGCGTCGCGTATGGACTCCACGAAAGTGCTAACTCCGCGATAGCGAGGTCGAGCTCAAGAAGATCAACTAGGTCTACGAAGCATCCAACGACGGGAATACACGATGATCGCTATCAGTGAATGGGAACAGTCAGAGGACAAACATAACATTCAATATACTCGGTCATGAAACTCATTCACCAGTCCACGTTGTCTAATGTGCAGTTACAGACTTTCTCATATTTTTAGATCATCATCGTCAAGCATTCCATTTACGTGCCATACTAAGTCGTATGTCACAGCATCGGCCGCGAACTACTGAATCTAGCCATAGGAGCATGCTAGATGTGTCCAAAAACACCTAAGCCTACGCAAATTACAAGACCCACCATGCTGATGGAGAAACGACTGGCCGAACTCTCGGTATGAGTAGCCACCGAGGCGTCTGTGAGCCCATTTATCCACAGGCACATGAGCTGTGTGTCGGGAACACTCAGCGCATTGTTGACGCCTTTGTCTGGCGACCAGAATGTGGTGATGATGATATCAGTAAAGGACCCCACGCCGGTCTCATTGTGACTAAAGGCCAAACTGAGATCGTTGGACTTGGGGAGGGTCGGATGACAGTTAGAGCTCGCATTGGCAGAAGAGTTTGGCGGCGTAGGCGCTCCCTTGCCAGTAAGTGCTAGAAGAAGTTAGCACAGGGCGGTCTCTTTGAATGGAATGGGGACACGAACGTATGGCTGAAATTGCATTCCAGGAAGTCATGTTTGTCTTCTCTGTACATTCCGTTGGGAAAGTCTCCATTCCTCTTTGCACACGCATGCAGCTCTCTTCCGTTGTCTCCGTTGCATTGGAAGGAGAGAGTGCCAGCAGTGTGTTGGCCTGGGTTACCAGCGACGAAATGCAGCTCGCTCCAATTGCCTCTGCGCAATCCCATGAGTTGTTCCGACCAAAGGTGGTATTATATATGAACACAGCGCAACCTCGATACGGCAGATCGTCGCGATCGAGTTCAAGAGACTGAGGGGTGCCGAGATAGAAGTCTTTTTCCGTGGTTTGGTCCTTTATCGGAACGTCTGTATCCAGATGGGCGGCGAGTGTCCACGTCAAATTGTTGTTGTCATCGAGGATGGCGGTGGAGAAGGATCTGAACCCGATTCTCTCGTAGGTTCTGTTGGTGACATTGCATTCTGCTTTAATGGCATTGCTTCCATCGAGAGAAGCCTCAGGGCAGTGTACGTCGGCGCACGAACCGACGGAACTGTTGAGGGCGTATTGTGCGAAAGCGGAAGACAGGAAGGTGGTAAGTAAAAATGAGGTTGGGAGCAACATCTTTAAAGCGATTTGACTTGGCTCAGCTCCACGACAGTACAACAGACGAGTAGGAGGTATAGACTTGTAGAGGCTTCTACAATCTTGGAGGACGCATGCAAGCCATGGTCTAGCACATTATATGTCTTGAGCGCCCCACACCGCTGAGCTTCACTGTGCCACCTTCACATCAGGCCCTCTGCCACGAAAAGCTTCTTTACTGTGAGACTGGCTAATTACAAGGTATATGTGAGCTGTTGTACATGAGGCACAGTATACGTGACATGCGCCAAGTGCCGTCCTTGCCGTATAACCACCTGGGCATACTGCGTTGTTCAGGCAGCCAATTTCCATGTGTGATGTGATGGGATTTGATATCTCTGAAGTAAGGCGTCCCATACTCAGTACTTTATTATTGCTCCGACCTCAGCTGTACCGAAAAGATGCCGTGGTCATCTGGAACCCGGGAGACACGACCGGCGAGGCTGACTTGCGTTGATGACTTGGGATGATGCTGGGAAATAGTCAGGTGATCATGAGGAGAAGCGTTTGCGAAGCATAGCCAAAGGGAACTTCTCCATCGGAAAATAGGGTCTTGAGGAACATTGGGGTCGCTTCCGATAGTGTACGAATCGGTTGTCTAAAGCGGTTGATGCCCTCACACAGCCTTGCATCTGAGGGCGACATAGCCCCGAGTCATGCTGCCGTCCGTCGTAGCAAGCTTTTCTCTATCATCTGGTACGTATACCAGGAAATTCGAACCCCGATCTTGATGGAGTTGTAGAGCCTGCTCGGTTGCTATCTCTTTGCAGGCTGCCGGGGGTGACACGATCGGGGTGGACGGATGGGCTGTCATGTGGCAGGCAGTTGAAGGTGTTTCTCCACCATAAAGACAGTTATTAAATACATTTCATCGTTTAGTTTATGAGCTTGTGTACTTCTCGCGTTACCATGTGCAACATCAGAGTGCGTAGGATCAGGTAGGCGTCCAAGTGGATGCCAATGTATAACAGTAGGTAGATCATAACGTCGGCCATTCATTAGATGATTTTCATAGCTTAGCATGGAAGACGGATTCATATTAAGAAAGCAATGGCAGATATTGCCTGTAGTTGCACGAGGCATGATTTGGGGCGTGGACAAGATGGAAGACACGCTTGGTGCTTGGTGGGGATGGCAGATCTTAGCGCGAACAGCTGATCGCGGTCGCGTGAGAAGAACGCGTCAGGCTGATCTTCCACTTCCAGCACACACACCATGCAGCATACCTTCCTATTCGATCCACCAAATGTTGTAATATAATTGAATCGTCTAATTTCTCGTCCATGTGGTCTCTTCCAAAGCTCACAACGTGTGTGTGGACCCACTCTCAACTATGGAGTTGCAAGCAGTGACATCACGACTGCAGGAGCGACTGCAGTATGCGTCTAGAGCTACCTAGAGGAGGTTTGATGGCGACTCCATTTCTCTCAACAACTTGGTATGCTCCTACCTTCTCAATTCCTCCGCTCATCGCACTCTGCTCTTCGGCACATCAGTACTCGTCCATTGCTGACAAGTTCACTCAAGTATTCTCCATTCATCGCTACCCCGCTATCCACCATGTCGGCGAACTCTCTGAACATCAATTCGACTCTGAGTCTTCCGAACTCGCAGTACAAAATCCCACAAATCGGTTTCGGAGTCTACTTGTCTCCAAAGGACGTCTGCGTTGCCTCATGCAAGAAGGCCTTCGAGGCAGGATACCGTCATATCGACACAGCCCAGTACTACGCGAATGAAGAGCAAGTTGGTCAAGCGCTGAAGGAAAGCGGGCTTCCTCGGAAAGAGGTGTACATCACGTCCAAGATCCTAAGCGCTGGAGAGGACGTCGAATCTACATACAAGAAGGTCGCCGAGAGCGTTGAGAAGCTTGCCGGAAAGGATGGCTACGCAGACCTATTCCTCATCCACAGCCCCAATGGAGGCAAGGAGGCGAGGAAGTTGATGTGGCTCGCGCTGAAGCAGGCGCAGGAGAAGGGCATTGTGCGCGACATTGGTGTCAGCAACTACGGCATCCAGCACATCGATGAGCTCGCCTCTATTGATAGCAAGGCCAGCCTACCTGCTGTCAACCAGATTGAGGTTTGTCACATTTCCCATCTGATCGCATAGTCAAACTAACAGAAACGATCAGCTCCACCCCTGGTGTCAACAGCGTGAAGTCGTCGAGTACTGCCAGTCCAAGAACATCGTCGTCGAAGCCTACTGCCCGATCGTCCGCAACGAGAAAGCCAACGACGAGACGCTTGCCAGCATCGCGAAGAAGCACAACAAGGAGCCAAACCAGGTTCTCATCCGATGGAGTCTGCAAAAGGGCTACGTTCCTCTTCCCAAGAGCGACACGCCATCTCGCATTGTTGGCAACGCCGACATCTACGGTTTCGAACTTGACAAGGACGACATGGCTAAGCTGGACGGTCTGGATCAAGGAGCCAAGGGCGCTATTGTGCAGGCCGTAACCAATGCTTAACTCGCGTTCGTTGCCTCGCACATCATTAACAGGCGCGCAGGTGAATAACCTGTCGAGGGACATGGCGAATGCTTCCGCAGCTGGAATCAGTGCTATGCGTACAATGTTGGAGGAAACTTACGTGGACCGGGTGCCCACGTACTTCACGCCTGGCCCTCGGTTCAGTGTACAATTTTCAGACTGGATTGGCCGACGAGCATAGCCTCCCACCCATGATCGGTCCACTTGAGTGCTGTGCCGTGTAGCTAGGTCACGCACCCACGCAACGCTAAAATGTAGATACAAGCAAACAAATTTCAATTGGAAGTTCGAACGTGACAGACTTTCGTTTGCGGGGTTGACTCTTTTTGACGAACACAGTCGCGCCTACTCTGTGCAAGGGCGTAATTTAGTATGCTATCAAACGCAATTATTTCTCCCTGGCCTTAGGGCGTAACCGCGTTTCATGTTGCCCAACACGATATCGCGAAGCTATCCGAACTATAAGGCGATAAGAGATAGTCGCCGGTCAACGTCAAGCCGAAGGGCTACGATTTTCGCACCCCAGGAATCTATAAGACGCCCCAAAGAAAAACATCCGCCACACTATCTCCCTCAAACCCCCCACCATGCGTTCTCAACCTTCCGCAAGCAAAAGAACATAGTGCAATCAAAAAGAAAGGTCTTGCCCGGAATCGAACCGGGGTTGCCGGAAGATACTGATTTTGAGATCAGAATCCGGAGTGATAACCGCTACCTGTATGGTAATTAGCGGGGGCAAGCGAGAAGTGATAGTTGGACAACGTACACTACAAAACCGATACCAATTTGTGCCTAGAATGCTTTATATTGTAGGTACGTTTTCGACGGATGCGACAGTCGCGCATAAGTATGGAGGAAGGCGCGAGGGTGCCGAAATTTTCAGTCGCTCGTGGTGGGGGGGGTGGGGTTTCTGGCTGAGATGGTGGGGTTCCTCAGACTTCGAAACCTTGGAACGCAAATACGTACGCGGAGTAATGCTGCATTGTGCCGATGTTTCATGCTTGCTCGTCTTGCAGCCTAGGAGGCAATTTCTTTCCTTGCACTGTATCTTCGGGAGCAAAACAATGTCACAATTGGTTGTAAACGAGGATAGGTACAGTTCAGCTTCTCTTCTATTCTTGCAATCCTACAGATGCGTGCAGACACTATGCTGCGTCTATTAATACTAACCAGCAGTAAACATACAGGAAGAAAGAGAATACAAGTCGCAAGGCTGCGCAATGCTATATAGCATGCCGCCTGGTATCACAAAGGAGCACCGCGAAAAGAAGAACATGTAGCGCCATCGCTAAAAGAACAGGACAAAAGAGAAAGCTGCCGTAGAGCGTCTATCAGCAAAAGAACTTGTAAACCTTCTTCCACCTTGGCCACTTCCTCTTCTCCTCGCGCTCCTCTTCTATCAGTGCCTGGATGTTGAGCTCGCGGATGCCAGTGACGAGATCCATGTTGTGCGAACGCACGACCGAGGTGCGGAACCAGAACTTGTAGGGGAAGTAAAAGGCAAGGGTGACTGGCAGCGCGAGGTAGACGCTGAAGAAACGCTGGAGACGTTGTGATGTTGTAAGCACGTCCATGTCGATTGGAGCGACGGACACGTAGAATTGTGCAATGAGAACGAGGATGTTGAGGATGAGGCCAACGTAGGATCCAATGAGGCCAGGTTGAGAGCGGAAGGCGAGCTCATCTAAGCTGTGCCCTTGCACCTTCCAACCTTGACGGAAGCGGATATGTGCTAGGCAGATGGACAGCCAGGTAAAGACCGCTGAGAGAGCAGACAGCGCAAGCAACCAATTGAAGGCGGCGTCCTGTAGCCTACGGTCCGCGCCGGCAAGGAAAGCGAGGAGACCAAGGGAGGAAGCAAAAGCAATGGAAACGAGAGGGCGACCCTGGCGGTCAATGTATGCGAAGATCCTGGGAGCTTGGTGTTGCTCAGCGAGTGCAGCGAGCGTGCGCGAGGAACCGTAGATGGAGGAGTTGCCAACTGAGAGAACCGCAATCATGATGACGGCGTTGAAAACAGAGGGCAGGCCTTGGATTCCGGCGTTTTGGATAGCGATGACGAAGGGCGAGGCGACAGCATCGGCAGAGTTCTTGTCTTGAAGCAGACGCGGATCGTTGTAAGGAACCAGCAATCCGACGATAGTCAGGGAGACTATGTAGAACAGCGAGATACGCCAAAAGACCTGTTTGACAGCGGTAGGTAGGGACTTGCGTGGGTTGGCCGTTTCCGCTGCGGCAAGACCGACGAGCTCAGTTCCAGAAAAGGCAAACGCGGCGTTGACAAAGACGCTGCAGAGACCCTTGAAGCCGTTGTTGAACGGACCTGGATCGCGCCAATACATGCCGCCGATGTAGCCCCCATCTGGGCCTCCGCCTATGTTGATGATGATACCGAGGATAATGAAACCAATAACTGCTGTGATCTTGATAATAGCAAAGACGAACTCGGCTTCACCATACCCTTTGATACCGAAAAGATTGATGACGACGATCAGGACCAGGAAGACGGCCACCCAAGCGTTGTTGTTGACCTTGTCACCGTTCCAGTATTCTATTGTAAAGGTCGCAGCGACGATTTCCAGTGGTAGTACGACAAGCCATTGGAGAGCATAGTTCCAACCCATGGCAAAGCCCCATGCGGGATCCAGGAAGCGCGTCGAGTATGCCGAGAAGGAACCAGCGACAGGAAAGAGTACTGCCATCTCGCCCAATGCGTGGACGGTGGTGTACAACATGATACCTACAAGGCAGTAGCAGATGACGAGCGATGCTGGACCACCATTTGCTAGCGCTTGCCCTGAGCCGACGAATAGACCGGTACCTGGTAAAGTCAGTTTGTGGATCGTCGCTTGGTTGACGCATGCCAAACCATACCTATGGATCCTCCGATTGCTATCATTTGCAGATGGCGACCTTTTAGTCTCCGCGCAAGTGGTGAGTTTGCCGTGTTCGCCGCCGCGGCTTCTGGATCGAAAACGTTCCCGTCGGCTCCCATGCTTCCCTTTGGCGTCATAGTCATGGCGAAATTCGGGTCCCGCTTGAAGCTCTCGATGACCCTCCTCCCCAGACCGTCCTGGTACCGTGATGATTCGCCATAGTAGTCGGACCCTTGCGAGGCTCTTCCAAAACTCTTCTCGGTGCCGTACATGTCGTCGTCTATCGTCATGGTGGATAAGCGCAACCGCGCGGTGACAAGCGACGATAAAGAGTGTAGAGTGCAGCGGTCCTGCACGTCGGTCGGAGTCGCTGCAGTGCAGCCGTTGGAGGAATCTGCTTTTTCTTGTGCGATGGGCGCAGGGGCGGGATATGAGTGCGGTGCTGACGACCAGACTGGCAGGGCTTAGGCCTATTCTTGAGGCGCGAGCGCATCCACGGAACTGAGGCGCCCAGGGTCAGTGTCCTTTCCAGAGTGCCGGGTTGGGACTATCGACTAGGATGTGCAGTAGCCGGGGTGCAGCTAGATTTGGCTTAGGTGTGGGAGATGTTATCGCAGCGTGGCGCATCTATGGAATCAATAGACGCAGAGCTTGTCCAAGGGCAGAGCTGTGCAATAGTGATGTGATTGTTAGTGAAATGCCGACTAGCAATTACCTTTACCGTTTGCAAGGAGGCTGTAAGGAGCATGGCGAGGGGGGACCGGCGTCCTCATGGACCGGAGAAATGTTGCACATTCGCTCCTTCTTCGCTGAGTTCGCTCCTTCCGCCTCCATCCTTGGCCGCGGCAGACACCGATGACTCCAAACGTCCCAAAAACCCGCAAAGCTGCAGGCGGTTATGTCACTCTCGGTCACTTGACTCTATTCTACAGTTCTCCAGATTTGCGTCTCGCGTGTCGGACTCAGTAACGTCTTTAGGCGCTGGCTGCCGGCGCTATCAAACGACGGCGACCTCACGGTGTCGAGTCCTAGTGGCGCTTGCGTGCCTTCCCCAAGTCCAACGCTGCACGGGCCGCCCTTATCTCCAAGCCACCAGCACACTTGCGGCATGTGCGCGCAAGACATGCCACTCACCCCACGTTACGGTCAAACGTCTCCAACCACTCTTCCAATAATCGCTATCGTAGCTTTTAGATGCTCCTTGCTGAGTTGCCTCACGCCTCGAGCTTTTGAGATCGTGACTACAACCGGCGCGACCTCGGGCTCGACCTCTCACAACACCCGTTGACCCGTCCCGCTGCCGCAGCATTGGCGCATGGCCGACGTGCTGCTTTAGGCCTTCCAAGGTTGCCCCTTCATGCTCTATCATGAGCTCGCCTATGGCCTGGAACATTCACGAAACTAATGTCCCGGCAAGTTCTAGCTTCTACCGTCAGAACGGTCAGAACGGCGACGCCATGGCTCGACATGGATGTTTGGCCACCCTGCGTCTAACAAATCAGCCCGGCACATAGCTTCCTGTCGCTATTATGTGTACCCATTACGCGCAGCCGTGTTGATACTTGCTCGATGGATGCGTCGGTAAAGACGGGTAAATCATATCACGTCTTCCCGATCCATATCGCTTGACGACCCTCCATCAACGCATCCTGCCACATGCAGGGGCTACCAAGCATCCTCATGCTTCTCAATTTAACTTCATCTTCATCCGATGCAGGTACAGATGTCGCCTATTCATCGCTTGGTGCTCGGCCATCGGTATCTTGAGAGAACTGGGTATTGTACCAACACCGCGCCGCAATCTCCTTTGAATTGTGTGCAGTATGCCTGTCGACTAGCTCGGCTTGCAGCGAAAGTACACGAGCAGTACGCCCCGCATCCTCTCGTCATGTAAGAACACACGCTGGCCCATTGCGAATCAATATACATGTGTGCTACCTGGACCCTTGCACCATTTCCCGTATCAGTCAAGTAACTCTGCCCATTCGCCTGCATAGTCGAGCATCTCACCTCATCGACGATTAGCCGTCCCTTCTTTCACCGGCAGGCTCTTCGTAAACCTCACATGTGCAATCTCATTTGCCAAGAATCCCTGGCCAGGACGCAGTGTCGTTACGGCTGCCGTTTATTACTGGTGGGGTCAGAAAACGCCCAAACCCACATGGTAAGCCACCACCAGCACCTATCACATTATCGCAACACCTAGAGCCTCTACCAACTGTTGCATGTTTCACCGACTCTGCCTCGGTTGAAGGTTAAAGGTTTCTCACTATCGCTACACACGCATGTAAGCCGTGATCGCAGTTTCGCAGGCAAAATCGCGGCAGGATTGGCTTCGCTTGAGATTCCTCCAGTCTTCTACGGTGCAGCGATGGCGCTCGCCGTTTATGCACTGATGCACAGACTGATCTTCCCGGCTGACCTTGCATCTTCCGAGGAAGCAGCTCACCAAGGTGGCGTATCAGTCACCCCATTCTCCCTGACATCTTCTGTGAGTATTGCTTGGTTGAAGGCATACCGCATTCGTTTCCACGACACGATATCACAGCAATCCCTTACCTCTCCCTCAACCTGGACACCCCTCTCGGATGTCCGTACTAAGATAATGCACCAAACTCGGACTTGCTCCCTTATGGTCCTTGCGGCGTTTGACGTAACACAGCGTTGCCGCATCGTTACCTCCCCCTGCACCACCTCCCACATCTCGGCTGTTGGACTTGTGCCTCGTGCGCATCACATGGCAAACCTCACGCATTGGGCGCAATGTCACTAAGAAAAGTACGCATGGCTGTCTCAGTAGACTAGAATCAACCGGGAAGCTCTCACAGACAAGGGCATGTCACTGAACAGCTCCACTAGACGATTCTAGCGCTTCCGACATGTTAGTCGTGTTGTTACCAACACAAGTTTCAGCCGCAACACCGTTACTATTCCGCACCAAAGATCACCACCGGAACTTTGTCAAGGCCAGATTTCGTACAAGGTCACACCAACCGTCCCGATTCAACCTCGCCTCCGACGCCGCATGTCCACCACACCGCCTCTTCGACGCCGATGTGCAACGCAAAGGCTTATGTTGAGCGCAAGTATATCCCTACTGATTCAGCTGTTGTACCTGGATACGTATATGCATACACGTGTCTTTGTGCAATGTTGTTCTGCGTCATCGATTCTCGTTGCTTCGGGTGCTTTGAGGGCGTATCGTGGGGGATATATCGACATCATGACGCTGGACTGAGTGATGTATTCGCTGATCGCGACCAGGGACCGGGTTAATCAGGATTGCTTGTGTTCCCAAGATTGCGTCTACTCTGATCGATATGCAGTACAAACGTTGAACCGTTGACTTCGTATCCTGACGCTTTTGCCGTTCTCTTTGAGTCCGCACCGCTGGAGGAAAGTCGGCTCGCAAGACAAAGGACGCCGACTGCCTGATGTGGCAATCGTTCATAAACTTTGAGATGAGCAGAATATCATCTAGGGGTTCAATAAACTTCAAACGTGTAGTGGAAATACAGGCGCAAGTGACAGACGCCATGAGGTGCAAATGATGCATAGTGTATACGTGTCGACAAAATTAGAATGAACGAAAGGAAAACGCATGTGTATGTAGGTATCCGATGAAATGGACAAACGCCGCGAATGTATGCCGTTAAAGCGCGAGAGCATGAAGATGAAGACAAGAAGCGAAAGGAAGTGAACAACTACCACGCAGCAAGAAAAACAACGACCACAGTCCAAAAATGGCCATAACAAGCGGCCAACCCCCACATTCTCACCAAAATAACCTCAAACCTCCCCTTCAATCTCGCGCCAATTTTCCAAATCATCAAGCCTTCTCTTTGAACTTCTCTTTGGGCGGGGTCAATGGCCCAGGCGCTTCCTCCTCGATGAACTCGCCCTCACCCAACTTCCCACCAAATGTATCCACCTCTTCGACCTCCTCGTCTTCTTCCTCATCTTCCTCCGTGATGCCTAAAATCTCTCCGCTCCTGCGACCCTGTACACTCGTTCCCCGACTCCCCATACCACCTTCTCCACTTCTACTCCTCCAGCCGCCACTGCCATTTGCCGAGCTGCCATTCAGACCTCCGGTATTAACATTAAGCATGGGACCTTTGAAAGGGCTCTTCCTCCTCTTTGCGAAGACAAGACCGGGAGATTGCGGGGGGATGCTGTTTCCGTTTCCGAAAGCGGCGCTGGATTCGTTGAGACCGGGTGGGAAGCCAGAACGTACAAGGCGGATGTTGGAAGGAAAGCTTGAGGAGGTGGGGGTGGCGGGGAGGACCTTGATGCTGTTGTGGGGGGATTTGGAGGGTTTGTGTGAGTGGCCGCTTGTGGAAACGGCGGGAGAAGCGAGAGAGGCGGATGATGTGGATGAGGCCTTTGAGTGCGAATGGTGGTGGTGTGGCATGCTGCGGATCGAGGATACAGATGACGAAGTGGATTTTCGACCGCGGAGACCGCCAGACGAGCGACGGTAGGAGGATCTTGGTGTTAGTGGTGCGGGCGATGCTGAGAGCCTTCTCATGGAGCCTGAGCCGTGTGTTGAGCCTCGGGGCCGCGGGCCAGGCATTTGTGGTGTGGGCGGAGACCTGGGGTTCGTGTGTACAGACGACCGATTCGCCGTACTCTGTCTTCGTGTTGAGTCCGAAGACTTGCTTGGAGGTATCTTTGGCGACTGTCCACTGCTGGCTTTCGAACCCGGTGATCGCGCTCGTTTCGACGTCTCTTTTATCCAATTTCGAAGTGTCAAAAGGTGATTGATGAAGGGCTGTTTCCGGCGTCGCTTAGGCACGAAGCCGTTGGGAGAGAGAAGATCCGGATTGGTGGATACGACCTGCAGCATGCTGCTGCGTGAACGCCGCCTGTCGAGATCCTTTGCTGGTGGTGGCGGACGTGAGGATGAATGGGATTTCCGACCCCGACGGGTATCGATTGGGGGGAGCGGCTTGTCGTCGACTGTGAGATTGGGTGAGGTGATCAGCTCTGGCAGCTTTGGCAGTTCGGGAGCACCTGTCTTAAGTTAGAAGCGTTTCATGACGTCCGCCATGATACTCACCATGCAAGCTGCTTCGATTTGTGGTCCTGCCGCGACTCTTAGGCGTAGAGGGAGAGTGAATGCCTTCTTCGTCAGACTCTCTTATGGTAGGCGCAAGTTTGTCAAGTCGACTACTTGCAGCGCTCAGTCGCCGGAGGCTCTTAGCCTCTGCTTCCTTCTCTTTGCGCTTGCGCTCTCGCCTCTTTGCCTTGCGTTCCTCTTTTTCGAGCAGCAGTGCCCACCAACCAGCTAACGAGTCGCATCTTTGGGCTAGCACGTTCTCAATCACCATGTCAATGTCCACCCCGGCAGCGCGCATGCGTTGCAATACCTCCTTCTCCAGCTCGGTCGAGAAAGGCGCCGGCTGTTGGAGTTTCAAGATCTCTTGCTGGCGGGGCGCATGTTCCGATAACCAAGGGTTCTGTAGTATGTCCGCCAGTGTAGGTCGCAAGATCGGCCGTTTGGATAGTAGCGACTGACATAACTCCTTCGCTTGCTGCGGGAAGTGCTCCGGATATTTGGGGTCCTCCTTCAGTATCTTGTTCTTCGTGACCATTTCGTCGTCGTCGTCAAAAGGCAGCTCGCCCACTAGAAGCGCGTAAAGAATGATGCCCAAACTCCAAACGTCCACCTTTTCGCCTGCGTACTTCTCGCCCTTGAGCATCTCCGGCGCGCTGTAACAGATTGTTCCGCACCATGTCTGCAGGTAGTTGGACTTGCCCTCGTACTCGCGCGTGAAACCAAAGTCGACCAGCTTGACGTCTCCGTGCTTGTCCAGCAGTATGTTCTCGAGCTTGAGGTCGCGATGGACGCACGACTTGTTGTGGACGTAGGTGACGGCGCCGACGAGCTGGGTGAAGATGCGCTGGACTCTGGCGGGCTCGAGGGCGCCCTTGGCCAGTAGGTAGTTGTAGAGCTCATCGCCCTGGCAGTACTCGAGTACCAGCCAGACTAGGTTCTCGGTGACTATGACCTCGTATAGGCGGGCTATGTGTGGGTGCGTGAATTGGCGGTGGTGATGGATCTCGCGCGCGAGGTTGGCGTCGTCCTTCTTCGCGCTCTTGAGCACGACCTGCTTGCGATCAGCGTGGTTCCTCGCAACCGTCCTTCTGGTGGTACCTTTGAGCCATTGCTGAGTTTGTGCGATGCCAAGTAAACCTTGCCAAAACTGCCCTTGCCTATAAGTTTCCCCAGTGTATAGTTGCCGACCGTCTTGAGATCAGTCGCGGCGAACTCACTGGCCCTGCGTCAGCAAATTGGAGCCGGTGAAACACGCAGCCGGCGCGCAAAAGCAAAGAAAAGACTTACTCGAGCAACTGTTTGTACGAATTCGCGAGCTGCTATAATTTGCGTCTCAGCATGCGTGTTGCAAACATGCGCCTGGGGGAATTGCTTGTTGCGGCGCACGAGCGTCGTTGGACGGCAGCGGGACGGGGCCTACCTTCTTCCTCTGGGCCTGAATCTCAGCCTGGGCTCTGAGATTTGACTGCATGGGATGATGCGCCGCTGCTCCGTGGTGTCGCCTGCGCAACCAGCGTCATCTATGGGTTGCAGGAGTTCGGACTGGCGAGCGAGCGCCGCGGAAGAGAGAGACGGCTCCGTATATGCCCTGGTGGCAGCGAAAGTGGAGAAGGCCGCAAACGCCAGGGGCCTAGGGCGTTCGAGATGTGCGAGGATAATAATACTAGCTTTGCGCCGACCGCGAGTGCGAAGAAGTGTATATTAATTGTGAATACTCCCAGGCGGACGGGGACTGGGCGTGCCGTCAGATCTCTCCTGAGCTTGCGGTGCTGCCATGGATTCGGGGAGCGCGATCCTGGTCGCAGATCATCCACCGCTGCTCTGGGAAGGCGCAGGCACCACCACCACAATGCGACGCGACGTGGTTTGGACATCCTTCTCGTTTCGAGTGTACAAGTCAATAACGTTTGTGCAATGTGTTCTTCGACTGAGAGCCGGATGCATTTATGCGCTTCTTCTGACGTTGTGTTACACGGCAACCGAGGGACCGAGATGCGATGGACTGTTGTCAAGACACAAAAATCTACTGTTATTATCTACAGTTTACTGCTCGGCCCTCCAATGTACGTCTGGCCGAGCTTCAGCATGTCGATCGCCTCTTGCACCATCTCGTCGACAATCTCCTTTGCGGGCTTGATATCGCCGATAACCCCCGCAACCTGGCCCATCAGGAACGGGATATCCACATCCTTCCCATCGTCCATGTCCTTCGCCAGCGGCACAACTCCCGCCTCCGTGAGCTTCTTGATCTCGTCCTCGCGCTCGTGCCACTCTTTGATGTAGTCGTTGTACCTGACGCGCAACGGTCGGCCACTGACAACCAGTGTCCGGCCTGTATCTGTGAAGTCGGCTGTGACCACGTTCTCCTTGTGCATTTGCGAGCAGCCAGCCTCAGTTGATGCGACGAATCGTGTGCCGACCCATACGCCCTGTGCGCCTTGCATCAAGCTGCTTGCCAGACTGCGGCCGTTGTAGATGCCTCCCGCCGCCACTACGATGGCTGGCTGACCGGTCAGAGGGCTCTTGTATTTGCGCGCGACGTCCACGACGGAGGGTATCAGGATGCTGTTCGCGATATCGCCGGTATGTCCTCCGCCTTCTCCACCCTGGGCGCATACGATATCCACACCTGCATCTAGTGCCTTTTTCGCATGTTTGGGGTGTCCGACCATGTTCATGATCAAAATGCCTGCTTCGTGAAGCCTCTTGATCGTCCGCTCGGGCGGTACACCAACAGCGCTCACAAACAGCTTTGCGCCATTCTTGATTGTGACTTCGATGAGGTCATCGAGCTGTCCATGGGTGTAGTCATGGTTCGTCTTGCGTGCGCTGCCGCCGACTTGTGGGAGTGCGAGATCGACACCGAAGGGCAGGTTCTTGTCTCGGAGGTTTGACTTGAGGTCATCGATGATCGATTGGAGCTGTTCCGGTGTGTATCCGAGACCGCCAATTACACCTAGGCCACCAGCGTTCGACACGGCAGCTGCGAGGGGGCCACCAGAGGTGCGCGCCATGCCGGCGAGGATAATCGGATACTGGATGCCCAGCAGCTTCGAAAGCGGCGTCTGCAGTGCCGGCGGTGACATGACGGCGTAGGCTGTGGTCGCGGGTGGTTGATAATTGAAAGTAGATGGAGTAGGTCACGTCGGATAACGCGAATAAAGGTCTGAAGAGCGTGCTTCTGGCAGCAATGAAGCTATGTGTAACCGCATGGTGAGTATGGGAATGTGCATGCTAAATAGCGGCCGTGCCTACTGGCATCCTCGACTGCCAGGGGTTTTGCGGGGAAAACGTGGGTGCACGAGCCGAGGCATCTTAGCTCGACTCGATACATCGTTGCCATTGCCGAGATTCGCCCGTCGTGGACGGGATGAACATGCATATTTGGTAGTCACAATAGGCATAGTATGGGAAATTTTCTGCTGGAGAGCACGATGATATGCATGTTGGAAATCATAATCCATACTATCGATGTTGTTATCAATAATCGGCTTCTCGCACTATACTCACGTATGCCAATTGCGGAGCACAAAGACGCTTCAATCAACATCTAAATCTGGCTCTTCTGGCTCCTCCGACTTCGCCGCATCGTTTGACAGAAGACGAGCAGTCTTGTCAGCCATTGCTTCCATTTCCGCATCGAACTGCGCAGTCACATCATCCCAATTCATCTGCTTCATGAGCTCGTCGAATGCTTGGTCAGTCATATCGAAGTCCGCAATAGACGGTAGGTCCGCATCATCCCAACTCCACTGCTTCATAAAATCTCCGAGCGGGTTCGAAGACGTTGTCTGAGATGGCGGAAGCGGGACATCATTTGCAAATTGAGAAGACGTAGATGGGTCGAAGAGTGAGTCTCTATGATATTGCTATTAGCGTTTGACTCCATTCATTTGCCCATTAGCTTGTGCATGCCCGTTGACTTTTCCCTGCGCAGGTGTTGGCTGCGGCGGAGGTGGAGGGACAGGCCCGAATGGTCGATGCACAAGCGCCGGTTCAACACCGTCTTCTTCAGTGTCGTCGTCGTACTCTGCGCTATCTTCGTCCTCGTATTCGTACTCGCTCTCCGTAACTTCTTCATCCTCCTCGTCCTGCTCCTCGTGATCCAGCTCATGCATCGGAACCTGGCCTCGACCTTGTGCCTGCATTCCACGACACAGTGTTTCCAGGCGGGCTATCTTCTTCCGCTGATCCTCGGCTTCCTTGGTCCGCCTGGCAAGCTCCTCTTGCATCTTTTGGCGCTCTTCCACCATCTCGCCAATATTGCGGTTCGTGATGTCCTTGTGACGTTGCAGCGTCTGGTTCTCCTTTTCAAGACGCTTGGTTTTCTTTGACATCTCCTCCATCTCCTTGCGGAACGTGAGGAAGAGATCGTTCGAGTTGTTGAGCGTTTCCTCGACCTGCATCTGGTCAGTATTAACCATGATGATACAGACCAACGAGGGGTTAACGGGTTGCATACCTGTTTGAACTTCTCCACGTATATGTTGAGCTGCGTGCGTAGTTCCGTCTCGGTCTGCGAAAAGGTCGACACTTGGCGGGTCAACTGGTGCGACTTGGAAGATTCGGCTTCTTGTTGTTTGCGCTGCTGCTCTAGTCGGGCGGCGTGATACTGTATTTCGAGCTCTTTGAGTCGCAGCATCGAGTGGTATTGTAATTCGCGCAACTCGTACTGGTCAATGAACGACTTGAACTTTTGACGAAATCTGCTTCGTTAGTTCATGCTCCCAAATTTGGCTGTGCCACACATACATTTCGTCCAGTTCTTGCTCGGCTTGATTCTGTGGTTCAGGCCCGTTCGCAGCTGCTATGCAATCGTCCACGTCATTCACCAGGTGTTCGAGACGCTCGTGTAGTTCTTGCCTGGCGGTGGATTCGCTAGATTCGAGCTTGTGTAGTTCGTCCTTGAGTTTCTTGTTTTCCTTTGCAAAGTCACGCGACAATTTGTCCAACTTGTCCTTCATTGTCGTAACCTTGTTCAACTCCGACCTTTGCGCGTCCTTTTCCTTCTGCAGCTGGTCCCCGCGCTTCTTCGCCTTTTGGTGTTCGCGTTCCGTGCGCTTCATATCGGAGAGGAGTTCGGTATATCGTTTCTGCACGACTTCGAGCCGGGACAGCGGGCCGTCCATGTTGGAGAGGAGCGAGGAGAGTTCGCGGTTTGCTTTCTTAACTTCGCGTTCTGTCCATGCCATACGTCAGCCAACGATTCATTTGATAGGGCCCCAGTCTCGTGCTGTGCAGACATGGGCTGCGCCACCCAGAGTGTCCCCTCCTCCACAGCTCCGTCGCAAGAGGTAGACGCACCGATTTCGAGTTCCTGCTCCTTGTCCCCTGCCTGGTCCAGTTCGAGCTGAGCAATCTTGGCCTGGATCTGCTTCTGCTGCTCCGAGGGGTCGGTCGCCTTCTTGCCTTTGCCCTTCTTAGCGGGCGCAGGCGTAGGCGCTGGGTTGTGCTGTGCGGGTGCCATGTTTGCAGGCGAGGCAGATGCACTGCGGCTGGCTTCGTGGTGAGGGCGGGACTGGGCAGACGTCGGCTGGCGCTGTTGGGCGACGGTTGCCATGAAGTCGTGACTCTTCCGTGTAGCGCCTCAGCTTGTGGATCCCCCGTGTTGCCTCCGACGGTTCCTCCGCCTATGCACTCAGTCTCACGTGTCCCCAATGCAGGTCTCTAGGCAGTCCAGTGGCGCATCCGTCTGGCAGCAGCCGCCTGTCTACAATGCGCGTGGTGAGGATGCACGTCTTCCGCCGGCGTCTCGGGACTGCTTCGGGTGAAAACAGATGTGGAGCGCAGTGCAGGGGGCGTCAACGGGCGTGGTGTAGCAATATGTACAGTGTCGGGTCATGCAGTCGTCGGGGTCGGGTCGGGCAATGTCTCGTGGCGGGTGTTGAAGAGGAAGGAGGGGACGACGTCGGTGGTCTGGTCGATCGCGAAAGGCACAAGACACCTGGTAGTCTCCACAACGCCCACGAGCTTCAATATCGGACCTGACAGATGAGATCACTGGCAGGCTAGCCAATCCGACATGTCTCCAGCCGTATAACGCATCAACAGCCTGTCCAGGCGCACTCTTTCGTCTTAGTAATTTTGCGGGCTAATCTCTTTTGGTATGGGGTCCCTCGGCCAATCGGCGCGACAGGCGTCATCGATGGGGTGCCTCTGACATTTCTGAGGCTGCGCGGCACTCTGTCATCCACCCTCTATTCCAAACATGCTACGTTCCGTTGGTCGGCAGGTCCAAAGCCCTCGAAATGCCACGATAACCCCGCACCGACTGTCAACCTTGTCTCGACGTGGATATGCCGCTATCACCGATGTCTCCAACTTCCCCAATGTCGGCGAGCAGCTGCATGGCTTCACCCTCAAGCGCGTCAAGCAGGTGCCGGAGCTCGAGCTGACCGCTTTACATCTCCAGCATGACAAGACTGGCGCCGAATATCTGCACATTGCCCGCGAGGATGCGAACAATGTCTTTTCGATTGGCTTCAAGACCAACCCACCAGATGCCACCGGAGTGCCACACATCCTCGAGCACACCACACTGTGTGGTAGTGAGAAGTATGTCACCTTGCTATTGGAATCAACGTATCTCTGACAGTTCAGGTACCCCATCCGCGACCCCTTCTTCAAGATGCTTCCCCGCTCGCTTTCCAACTTCATGAACGCCTGGACCTTTCCCGACCACACTGGCTACCCGTTCGCGACGACAAACGCGCAAGATTTCAAAAACCTCATGTCCGTATACCTCGATGCGACGCTACACCCGTTACTGAAGGAGAATGACTTTACCCAAGAGGGGTGGCGGTTGGGTCCTGAGAACCCGCTGGCAAAAGAGTCGGAGGACCCCAACGCGAAGCGCATTGTTTTCAAGGGCGTGGTATACAATGAGATGAAGGGCCAGATGTCGGATGCAAGCTACCTGTTCTACACCAAATTCCAAGACCACCTATACCCGGCCATCAACAACTCCGGTGGCGACCCGCAGAAGATCACCGACCTGACTTGGGAACAGCTACGGAAATTCCACGCCGACCACTATCACCCAAGCAATGCCAAGATTCTCACATACGGAGACATGCCTTTGGTGGAGCATCTGAAGGAGGTGGACAGTCGCTTGAACAGTTTTGACAAGATAGCCGTGGATCAGGAAGTGAAGGCTCCAATAACTCTGGACGGCCCCAAGGAAGTCACGGTTGCGGGACCTCTCGACCCACTGGTACCTCAGGACAGGCAGTACAAGACTTCGGTTACATGGTTGATGGGCGACACTGCAGACGCCGTAGAGAACTTTGCGCTGGGAGTACTGAGCAGTCTGCTCATGAGCGGCTACGGCTCGCCTCTCTATCGCAATCTTGTAGAATCTGGACTTGGTGCTGATTTCAGTGCGAATACTGGCTATGACAGCGCTGGACGACGAGGTGTCTTGTCCATTGGGTTGGACGCCGTCAAAGCGGATGATGTGAACAAGGTGCGCGAGACCATTGCGGAGACCTTGCTCGAGGTGCGCAAAAACGGCTTCGACAAGATCAAGGTCGATGGTATCCTACATCAGCTGGAGCTTTCGCTCAAGCACAAGACCGCCAACTTTGGTATGGGCATCCTCCAAAGACTGAAACCCGGCTGGTTCAATGGTATCGACCCAATGGAGGCCCTCGCGTGGCAAGAAACCGTCAATGCTTTCCAGAAGAAGTACGCTGAAGGCAACTATTTGGAGAGCCTGATTGAAAAGTACCTACTCACCGACAAAACCCTGACCTTCACCATGCAGCCATCGGAGACGTTCAGCCAGGAACTCGTAGACGAAGAAAGTCAACGATTAGCGGCAAAGATTGCAGAGACCGCGAAGCAGTTTCCAAGCGAGCAGGAGGCACAGAAGTATCTGGAAGAGCGAGAACTTCAGCTATTGGAAGTTCAAGAGAAAGCCAGAAACGAAGATTTGAGCTGTCTGCCCACTGTTCACGTCAAGGATATTCCTCGAGAAAAGGAGAGGAAGCCACTGCGACATACTGAGCTGGATGGTGTGAAGGTCCAGTGGCGCGAGGCACCCACCAACGGTCTGACGTACTTCCGTGCTGTGCACAGATTACAGGATCTCCCAGACGAGTTACGAGAGATGATCCCGCTATTCACCAGCGCCATCATGCGCCTTGGTACCAAAGACAAGACGATGGAACAACTTGAGGAACTGATCAAGCTGAAGACTGGAGGCATTTCCGTAGGCTACCACTCTTCACAGTCACCCTTGTCGCTCGACGCGTACGAAGAAGGTATGGCATTTTCCGGCTACGCTTTCGACCGTAACATACCCGACATGTACGAACTCCTACGGACTATCATACAAGACACGGACTTTGATGGGCCTGAAGCGGGCAAGAAGATCCGAGAGCTCCTGCAGAGTGCGGCAAGTGGTGCCATCAACTCGATCGCAGAGTCTGGTCATTCTTATGCCATGAAGTTCGCTGAAGCTGGAATCAGTCCTGTGAGCCGATTAGCAGAAGAAACCGGGGGTCTCACCCAAGTCAAGGTTATGACAGCTCTCGCATCGCAAGAGTCGCTAGACGATGTCATCAAGAAACTCAAAGCTATCCAGTCTTTCACTATCGCGAACAGCAACCAGCTCCGCGTAGCGATCAACTGCGGTAGCGAGAGCTCAACGTCAAACCAGGAGGCACTACATCGCTTCTTGAACACATTACCCAAGGACGTCTCTGTGCCCTCGACGTCGCAGCAAAAGCAGTACCCTCGCAACGCCAAGTCCTTCTTCCCTTTGCCATACCAAGTCTACTACTCCGCCCGCGCTGTCCCGACAGTGGCCTACGCCGACGCCTCCAGCGCACCTCTTGAGATCCTCGCAAAGCTCCTCACCTTCAAGCAACTTCACCCAGAGATTCGCGAGAAAGGTGGCGCATACGGCGGTGGTGCCTACGCACGTAGCATCGGCGGTCTCTTCGGCATGTACTCATACCGCGATCCCAATCCGCAGAACAGTATGAAGATCATGGCCGAAGCAGGGCAATGGGCGCGCGACCGCGCATGGACACCTCAGGATCTTGAAGAAGCCAAGCTGAGTGCATTCCAAGGATACGATGCGCCGCAAAGTGTCAGTCGCGAGGGAATGAGGCTGTTCCTGTCTGGCGTCACAGACGATATGCTGCAGACACGTCGCGAACGCCTCCTCGACGTCACAGCTGAGCAGGTACAAGCCGTAGCCGACCAGTTCCTCGTCAAGGGCGCCGAGAGCAGTGTAGCTATCCTGGGCGAGCGGAAAGACTGGGTCAAAGAGAACGATGGCTGGCAGTTCAGGGACCTGGGCATGTCAGAAACTGCAAAGGCCGCCGAGGAAGCCGAAGGCATTGCGCAAAAGGAGGACGAGGTGCCGGCTATCGCGAGCTGAGAATGTTGATCGACGGTTTTATGATTGTATAAGTAAATGTATGATATGAGGTATGAGACGCTAGCATCATCGGCGTTGGTAAGTTGAATGCATAGCGCGGTGTCATCGCTCCTTCCCTCTTTGCCATCTCATCTCACTTCTGGCTGCTCTCTATCTTATCGTCGCCGGTCATACCTTCGGCCGCTCCGTGCGTCGACCAAAGCATCTCTCTACGCGTTACTCTCAATCCCTTTCACCAGCGCAACGAACAGAACCCAGACGGACCATGCATTCTCTCCCATTGCTGGTTCGCTCTGTCCCTTCAAATATGAGGGATCATGCGCCAGAATAATCTTTGTGCCATCTACCCAGTTTGCTCTTTGACTGTAAAACGTCGAGGAGTGGAGCTTGGGAAGGGGCATTGAGCACCTGCTTTCAGACCTACCTGTATCGAGCGAGACTCTTCTCCTGGTAGACTAAATGTGGGGGTACATCAAAATGGCTATAACTGTCGCAGAGGGAAACGCTCGCTGTGTTTGGGTATCTAGCTATTTACAATTTACATCCGTCTCTTCACCCAAGTTCATAATTCCAGCTGCTCCTCATCCTGCAGCTGCCGCTCCTTCTCTCTTACCTCGGTCGCCTTGAGAATAAGGCGACGGTAATCTAGAACAGCTTGTTCCAGCTCCTTCCTCTTCAGCGCCTCATGATCTGAATGCGCAACGAAGATGGAGCCGGGACCGTACAGGTACCTCTTGTGGTCACCAGAGAGGTGCGGCACGTCCGTTCCGTAGTTGACGGTCAAAGTCTCGAAGCCCTCAATATCACAATTTATGTTCACCACACCGTATGCCTCGCCGCCCCATTGTACGTCCAGATCGCCACCTTCCTTCTGCGCAAAGGCTTTGACGTCTTTGAGCGCGTCAAGGATTTGTCCGCGTATGACATCAGGGGTGCCGGCTGCGATGCGCGTGGCGATGTTCGCGGTTGCGGTTTCGGCGACGACGTTGGCTGCGACGCCGCCTTGGATGCGCCCGAAGTTCATGGTCGTGTTGCCGTATTTCGTGCTCCATGGGAGGTGTTCTCGCAGCTTGAGGAGCTCGCCCAGTGCTTGTACCATGATGTCGTTTGCGCTCACGCCCAACCACGGGTATCCTGAATGCGCGGCTTTGCCTGTCGCTTTGACTTCAAAGCCTAGCATGCCCTTGTGTCCACATACTAGCTTCGCCTCGGTGGGCTCGCCGAAGATGACGATTTCGTGGGAGGATGGGCGTTTGTCCCAGTTGCTGAATGCGCGCATGCCGTCGCCGCCTGTTTCTTCGCCGATAACGAAGAGCAGGGATATGTCATCCTGTAGGTGTTCTTTTATGCCTTGCGCTGCGATTATCATGGGTGCGACGCTGCCCTTCGCGTCTACGCTGCCTCTCCCGCCGATTACGTCGGTCGTCTCGTTGTAGTAGTACGGCCAGTATGGTGGTACGACGTCGATATGCGAGGATAGGAGGATGGTTGTTTCGCGCTTCCTGCCGTAAGCTAGGAGGTTGTATCGGTCTTTGGATGCTGCCTGCTTCTCGACAGTCCAATTGTGTGCGCGAAGGTATCCGGTGAGCCAATCGCCGACGTTCTTCTCGTTCCCGGATATGGATTCGATTTCTACGAGTTTGCGATGGAGATACAGGAGGTCTTTCGACGTGGAGGGCTCAAGAACGAACGGCTCAAGCGGTGCTTGAGGTGCTGTCACGGCGGCGAGGGCGCCGACGGCCAGCGATAGAAATGATAGGGTTCGGAGTACCATGGCGAGCCTTGAAACTGCGATTCGTACCTCAATCGAGGTTTGTGTTGCGTGGATGGAATTGGACAGCTCGGTACCTCGGAGCTCTATCTTCGGCTCCGCCTGTCGATAGTCGGCCTAACCACCTGCCGTCGGCTGCCTGCGTCAATCGTTCATGTCGCGCCTAGCTTCATGCATCAAGCCATGCGTCAGACGACCGTTGCCATTACTTGTACGCTTCAGGTCTTTATCTATGGAACCACGCAACATGCTGTGGGTCAGTAGAAAAACTTGTGTCGCTCCAACACTGCGCCCACTTACTGGACGCTATAACTCGATTGTAGTCCAAGAGCTTCATTTCTGTCCCAGTCTTCCCCAGAATCGTTCTGTCTTATCAGACGTCGTGTTTGTAGCTCGCTCTCTCTGCATTGTGAGTCCTCGTCGTCATGAGTACGTCGGCTAAAGTGTTGTAGCTCCAATCTACTGCAGCTGGCAGTTCCACGGTGGATTGCTGCATCCCGATGTTACCTCACGAACGCCTGGCCTTGCCAATTTTCGATATTGTATTGTACTAGGTTTCTAATCCGAAGATGATTGTAACCAGGAATTTATACATATACGATCGATGGGCCGATGAGCAATCTGTTCTTTCCAAGAAGAAATGAGGTACATATCAGTCACCACACCATATCCCTCGCCATTAGTACGTCATCGGCTAGTTAACATGTTCATATGTAGTGATCCGAGACACGCGTAAGATCCCCAACGGTTCGACGTGATCAAATCGTTGCTCGGTGGGGAAGGACCGATGTTCGCTCACCATTGTGGCTGAGGCTGATCATTTTGTCTAGAGTACAGACATCTCTACATTATCGGACCTGCGTAGGTAAGATCATGGATCTGGTTAGTTCCCGCTGTCTTACACACACAGGCAAAGAAGCGACATGTTTACATCTGGCAATGTGTGGGTGTATTCTCCTAAAGAGTTTAAAAACGATGGCCTTCAGAGCTGATTCTACATTCTAGTGCCATTGCGGGTCTTCATCGATTCCTATCTCAAGCACGGGATGTCCAGGCTGTGGCTATGGAAGATGCGCTTATTGCACGACTACACGCGTGCAGGTTCGACCTCACATATCTTCTTGAGATTCACGCTTCATCACCGTCGAAAGAAGCACTCATAGAGAGCCCCCGAAGGACTTCCAGCAGAGGGGTTAGGCTATCATCTACTCAAACGTCAAGCTCTGGATGGGAGGCCGGAAAGCATAAGGCTAACGTATCACGGAAAGGGTTAATGCGTTTGGAAAGTTTAGAAGGTCACTGGAAGCGTAGCGTAGTACTCAACAACTAATAGACTGAGACCATCGCGGCGAGTGGAAATCCTGCATTAGAATCACTAATTGTGTACTAGATATCTATTCAGTCGACAACTGAGTAGGGCGCCTGTCTTAGAGCCAGGTGATTATTTAATGCACATTGTCGTTGGGGGCCAACTTGCTCCCGGCTGACAACACTTGTGGTTCACTCTTGATAGTTTTGATACCTAGGCTTCAATTTAGTTGGAATATAATGTCTCGACTCTAGGATGCTTGGCGCCTCTGCCTGGCAAGCTCCGCAAGGCTGCGGAAGTATTCTAGCACTTCAAGCACATCTAGGCTAGGTACCTTGAAGATAGCAATGACTAAGGCGCAGCAGAGACTTGGCGCAAAGGCATGAAAATACCGAGTCAGCCTTGGAGCCCAACTTTGGAATTCTATGCGATCTCATTGCGTTGTAGCACAAACTGTTGGTGCGATGACAGGGCTCCAAGCCGGTGTCCATCAGCCTGGGCAGACCTCAAGACGACCTCGGGATGCATACCCAGATAAGTACTATTCGCGTCCCTTTTCGAACGGTCATCGTCATCTACGGAAACGCAACAGGTGCGCATCGGAGATACGCGATAAGCAGCCCTGCAATGGACGTAGCTTACATGGATTCCCCTTTCGGCAACCCGGCGCCCACCTCCAGGGCTCTATGCAAGTCAGACGAGCCAAATTCGCTGCCCAACCTCGCCACCAGGAAATTGGAGCCCATGACATCTCAACAATATATTGGACCCTTGAGCACAGCATGACCGAAGCAGCAGTCAACTGGAGCAGCTGGCTCCGCTTCCCTGCACCCACTATTCACGTCACCACAAGGCCGTATCATCCTATGCAATCCCAGCTGCGTCTGCGCAAGGAAAAAAAGGCAAACGAGGGCTTACAAACAGTCTTGTGACCGTAGTGTCAAAACGCCAAAATACGTGTACGAATAGCGAGACCTGCCCTCGGGTCACAATACTAAGACACGAACGACGTATCTGTCTCCTGTTGGTTGAAGACATGATGCCGAACAACACAGCATCCAAGGCTTCACTGGATTGATGTCGCAGTATTTGTATTGTAACTGGAAGATAAAGTATATGAAGAGGGCCATGGACAGGCATGATGAAGTCCGGATGGTCTTCTTCGCGACCTCCTGCACATCTATGAACATATTCAAACTCTCGACAACCTATTATCTCAACATGCACAAGTACCTGTGCACGGCATCATCTGATTCGAGATATTTCGGTCGTATATTACGTTCTTGATGGTGAATTGGAGACCGGGCAGTAAGTGCAAAACGTCATACCTTCTGTGAACAACCCATGCACACTCAGCTTAAGAGATGAGCATCGAAGGCGATGATCTCTACCACGGACGCAGTCGTTTGATGGGAACTGACCTGCAATGTAGATTCACATGGCTCATACCACAAGAGCTACGCCTAGTCCAGGGTCTCCGCGTTTCTCCAGGCGATGGCCACATATATTTAGTAGCGCAAGGAAACCTCTAGAGTTATACCCATGGATGCAGTCATTGCGCGAACTCTCGAACAGGCATGATGGTATCGAACTCTTCATGCGGCGATACGACGACGACCGAGCACCGCCTCACGTCGAGGCTGTGATCGAATACTGCCGCGGTATCAGTGAAAGCGATTTTAGAGATACCAGCATGATGAGCCGGGGTAACGCATGGCTCGATGACAGAGCTGTTCCGACTACTCCGACAGCTGCCGGTACGAGGCACCCGACAGCTTTGGAGGCCATAGCCATACAACAGCATAACGCCGAATGCGATATTGCCGATGCTCAAGGAGAACACCCAATGCTTTCAACGCAAAGTATTGTGCCTGAAGCTAGAACATACGAGGAGAGCCTGACAGCGTGGGATTTGAGACGTCATCTCCTGGAAAAACGCTTCAACCACAACAGTCTGGAAGATGCAGACCGCCGGCTTATACATATCGCTAATCCATCTCCATGTCATATGCTCGCTTTAGCTGAAACCGCAAACGAGCACCAAGCCCCCGCTATCCAAGATCTCTTAGGGCGATATCTCACCCTTCAAACGTCTATGAAAGTCAGGATCCCCACCGAAGGGTATCCCGTCTTCCAGCTTGAACACCATTTCCCCTACTTCGGACTGCACATGACGAGGCTAGAAGATGTAGTCAAGTCTGAAAGCAGCAAGCCCGACCAAAAGATATGGATGGACCTCTCTTTTCTGGACTCAAAGAACGAGCGAGGGACATTGCGGATCTATCGGGCGAGATCATCTTTCACTCTATCTGGCTTCAACAATACCCATTGGATCGCGTACGATCTGGAAGAAGTAAACTTTAATCCGGACCGTGAAATTGGTGAGGATGAACGGAATGATTTCCGGCGCTCAGACCAAATATCAATGGGCAAATTCGATGCAAATCTGCCATTTTACGACGCGCGGGAGTACTACCTCGCTATCAGCTTGATCAGAGTAAAATGTGCCAGGAAGGAAGCTCAACGCATTGTGGGTCAAATTGAAGCTTCGTTCATGCATCACATGACTTCTTGCCCATTCTCCGCTGCGTCTGCGTCCGAGCAGTCCGCTATCTCGAAGTGGAATGAACCTATGCTGGAGCTTCTATCAATGTTGATTCAGGATCTTAGGGGAAAGGTCGACTGCTGGAACAGCTTCAAGAGTAAAGATCTTGACTACTTTAGCGACCCGGATGAGACACTGCTACCACGGGTGATCGCACACATCGAACGCACTATCAACGAACTGGACGATGTGTATGAAGATCTGAGGGTCTACGAGAAGACGCTGTCCTACTTTCAAGAAGCTTGCGAGAAGCTGGCAAATCGTCTGGAGTACCGCCTCAGCTTGCAGGGCGGCAAAATCGGCGAATTTACTATCGTCGTTATTTCTCCTGTAGTCATCGTTTCCAGTATCTTTGCTATCCCTACATCTGTTCTTCCATATGAACAAAGTTTCCTATCCCTTTTCCTTTCCGTCGGTGCTGTCATGATGCTATTGTGGTTTCTATTGCTGTTGAAGGAGGGATGGCTTAGCCAGCAGGCTTGGTGGCAGAGTCTGTCGCGAAGGGTTTGGACATTGAGACGACAATCCAAACGTGCTGAAACGAATAAATAGCCACGCGAACTCGATCAAGGATCGTGAGCAAGACGATACAGTCTCTCGGACGTGCTTTCCCAAGGTCATGAAGTCCCACGTAACGGCCTAGGGACGACGCAATTTCATGTCTTGCAAAGACCATTTCGTTGGGAAACATGTTCGATAATCGGGTATTTTCGAGACAATATCTTATTACTTCCAATTAGCTTTCATTCCAAGGTTGTCTCAGTTGAGGGCTGATGATAGGTCAAGGGTGACTGAACAGCTTGGTAATTGGAACTCGAACTTCGAGCTTTGCTACCCTTCTATATGCATCGCGGACACAATCATTCTCCTTTTTTGCTCAGACTAATGAATGACAGCTGCAATGTTAATGGCCAATGAGCTATCATGCTGACGACTGGATAGAACTATTATAAGATTCCGTCTTCTCGGCATTGCACTGTCGCACTTAGATTGATAACCTGGATATCTGTGTAATCTAGCCTTAACCGTCCCGTCTTTGTATTGCTTAAATGCCCAATGTCCACAACAAGAGCTGTGGAGATCATTAAGTACGCTAGAACAGCTAGTGTTTAGCTAGATATAAACATCATTATGCGTGTGTGTGCATTACGAGCGGCAACACCCACAACTTCTACAGAGACTGCAATACTACGGAAAGTACCAAACGCACACTTTTTCGATGAAAGCATCAAGCCACACCTCGCAGTAGAGTTTCGTGAATTCATGCTTCGCATCTGACGCGTAATTGACGCTACTAGCGCAAGGATTACCTCGCTCAGTCGCGCACGATGATCTTTCCATTAGCGTAGCTCCGCTGGGTCTGTAGTACAGTGCAAAAATTCGTGGTATTGGTGCGGTGGGTGATGCCAGGCCACCCCGAGGGTGTTGTGATATCAGTCCAGGCCCCGGGGCGCTCTTCTAAGCGCTACGAAGGTCACGCTTACCTCCAGGGTTCTCTCCTACAGACACAACTTCTATTTCAAGGGTGTCATGACAAGTCCTAATCTACAGGCTTCACTGACACCATCTGCTCTGGGTGATACAAGTTTCGCCCTTCTCCTTGCCGAATTGGTCTGCATGCCCAATCACAAGCAACGTACGCTGGACGCTTTACTTGGCGACTGGCCGTGGTAGCATCTCATTGGGATACTGGCGGCGAAAAGATCGATACGCTAGGTAAAGGCGGGTGATACCCGTCTGCATCGATTTTCAATCACGTGAGTCTGTACTTCCACGCCTCTTTAGACGTACAGACTGCATCCGACGCATAAGTTCACTCATTTTGGTAAAATCGGTCAGATGAAATAAGTCTCTACATTTCGATAGACGAAAGAACTGCATGGAAATACCCAAAAAAAGATCGCGTTCAAATCATTGCCCCGCTGATGTTGAGAAGTTGGAATGATCATGCTAGCCAGTTTTCTCTTTGCATTTGTGGTGTAATCCCACTAAGACGTGGCGAAAGCTCTTGTTTTCCTTCATTCAGGGCTTTGTTACGTTTAAAATATATGGCATGAGAAAACTCCGGATGCCCCCTTGTTCACCGATAAGGTTTCGCAGTGATGCCGAACGCCATCCGGATTTGGATATGCGTCGTCTCATGGGTAGGGGGAGCATGCAGAGGTACCTAGGTAGCTCTGAAGTCGACAGTCGGAAGGCGGTGAGGTGGCGAACGATGCGTTTGCGACACAGGCGTTGCACAACACCTAGGTAAGACCACATTGTGGTGGATAACGATATGTGATCAGCTGGCTTATTAGTATGCGGTAGCGCGAGACCATATACGTTGATTGGTAGCAAAACCCCGCGTTGACATCCTCTATACGGACCTCCGGAACGTCTTGGTTGCCAGTCTACACAATGGGTCAGTAGCATAATCTGAGCTTACAGGCAAGGTACGCGATGGGTTCAACTCTGGCTCGTGGTCGAATGTACGGCCACATCCTGCGGGAAGGTCGAAAAAACAGCCGGCCGGCATACTGCATGATCCTAGGTAAGGCCCTCGCTCTTGCCGATGGAAGGTCCGCTCTTTACCCAGGGGCTGATCGTGTTTTGTAGCTTGTACTAATTTATCAGAGCAGCACGCGTCCTACCACACTCATTGCATCAATGGGCCCACGTAGTTATGAGGTACCTTACACAGTCTGCCGTGCCTAGGCATGGTTTTCTAGCTGTCGGAAGAATCTGCTGCCTGAAGGTTTCACCGTGATAACAAGGGCGACGTATATATAATCATGGATACCTAGGTATTTTGAAGCGGTTCCTTACTCCTGCTGGACGGAGAACTTCGTTGCGGCGGGATTCCAGAGATCGGCACGGGGCGCTCGGACCGCTGATCCAGTTTGCTTAGAAGGTATGTGGATGGACAACTCCAGCGCCCTTCGCTGCTGGACCCATTACCCCACTCCCTGTCAATTGATCCCAGAAATTGTCGTCCCACTGTCTTTAGGTGCCATAGATGCCTCGAGGCGTCAGGATAGCTTAGGAACGCGTTCCAGTCTCGCTGCTAACTCAACGCGTCTCGATTGGTATCCGGCCTGTCGGAGTCGTGGACGAGCAGCGAGACACGATCGCAGGAGCGCTTGATCTAGAAATCCTCAGCTAACCGCCATGTAGAACTAGAAGTTTGCACTTCAGCTGGTTGCCACGCGCTTTCAGGCGTCCGACGATCGCAATGTCTCATCCGCACTCTGTTTCGGCCTCGCAGAGCAAAGCACCTGCCCGCAATAGCCCAAACTCATTCGACCGCTCCCAACGATACGAGACTGACGACGATGGGGACAACTTGCGACGAGTCGGAAAGCAGACGTACAGTGGAAGATCAGTCCTGGACAACAACGGCTTTGCGTGTGCAGGTGGTTCGTACACACGTTTTGGCTCCAGTACTTCGACTCTTCCCAGACGCGCAGGTCTGGAGAGCGGTCGTGGCTGTTGTTATGAGGGCTCTACAAGGAGTGAGATCCTCTGGTCATTTCCGTCTTGGGCCTTCGATGGACACGCCGAGCTATCTGGTCGTGTTGAGGTACCCGCAGTAGGTCACCGCCGACCGTTTCGTAGACGCAGAGGACAAGCTTACAATGACAGGGAAAGAAGAGTCACACCTATGTGTGGCAGTGCTGCTACTGCGGATACCCCTCTATACCTTATAAAAACGCTGGTTGTCCATCTTGTGGATATGGTCGATGTGGAAACTGCCATGTTACTAAAGTGCAGATAAGATAATGAGATCCTACACGTGGCGCAATGGCGTGATCCGAACTACTGAATGTACACCTTAGTCAGTCCTCTTATGTTGCTATGTGAGGCTACATTCATCGTAATGTGGACATGACTCCGAATGTCAAAGGCAGGCACCTATAAAGTCAGCATGCATATGTGCCTACTACCGCATCTCATACACAAACCTCTTTCATCCCAACTATCAAGCTTGCTCTACTTCTCTTTGTGTTCTCGCTGTCTATGCTACTGGGCAAACGCTGCTCATTGCATTCGTAGTGTATGGCGAGGGTTTAGAAGTATAAGGGCCTGATACTTCAAGCGTATCACAAGGCAATCACGCTGTTAACAAAAAAGAACATATCACATGGGCAATTTCTGGGGGTCTTTGCATGCTGCAATCTCAATTCCGCGCGTCCATGCCCTACCCCAGGCTCAAAGCTGCACATGCATCATCCTATTATTGGTACCACTTAGGTATGACAAGCATCGCATTCCGAAACGATAGATGCGGTCTACCTCAAGTGAGATGACGGAATGACCTCGAGAGTTTGCTAATCTTTATACCTCAGAAGCTTGAAAAGGTCACGAAAGCGGGATATTGAAGACAGTATAGCTTGTATACAAAGAGTCCCCAAAGCTCGAATCGGCATCGCATCAAGTCTGGACCTAAAGCGCTTGAACGTGGATCCATCATCCCGTCATATCCTCGTCGACTACAACTCGTGCAAGGAAAATGCATCCTTTGGCTGTCGTAAACAGCGCCATTCGCTCTGTGAAGTTACGACCCCTCTGAATGTCTTAAGATTTGCATCTTATAATTCATACCCTCAGTCAGTGCTATCTATAGCGTCGGTGTTGGAAAGTCCGGGAGAAGAAACACGGTACTATGTCGAGAAAACGGGGGCAAACGGCTTCTCAGGGCCGTCGCCCAAGTTTGATATCATTTTGTGCAGTAATCGATTCAACATGGCTTGCATATGCATGTACGCTCAGGCTGCTCGATAAGCGGTACGGCAAGTGTCGAAGCGTGAAGCGAAATGAGACTATATACCCCGCAATGCAATCGAGTTGTAAGTCAAAACAGGTAGTGTAAATTGTTTAAGCAAAAGGCGACAACTGCGATCGAACCATAAGTACATCGGGTATCGAGAAGATTTAACGAGATCTTTGTACTGGTATCAGATCCGATTCCAGTTCTAATCAGTAACCACCTGGGCATGGAAGTGCGAATCCTGTCTTCATGGGCAAAACGTCTCGGCTCGGAACTTCACACGAAGAAGATCAGACGCACATCGAGCAATGCGTAAACATATCGCAGAATATATAGACTCCCTAAGACATTCGACGTCGACGTCGAATGCGCCGTGCTGACCTAGGTAGTCTGGGATCATACGAAATGCGCTCAGCCCACCCAGCCCTGGAGGTACTGTACCACGCGTGTTCAAGCCCGCGTCAGGATTTTAAATAGTACCGCGTAGCTCATCGAATCCAGCCTTGAAAGACTGTAGACCAATCCAAATATGGTTAGATCCAAGAGAACCTCTGACATCCGTCCTCGCGAGGTACTGCCATACCACCTATATAGCTTGTCACGGACCCCTACTCGAGTATGCCGACCGTGATAATAGCGTTTCCAATCTTACCACAGTAGTATGCTACTGATATGTAGCATCTCATGATGCGCCTCAACTCTTAAATGTACCTACCTGGTATCACTATCGCGACCTCGGGAAGCCGACGGAGTTCTATATCTATAGAAAGCTTTCCGAAGTCGACAGCTATCTACAATTTACATCTAGCTTCTTTCAGATGCGTCCGTTCTGTGTTCTTTTCGAACTACTCTGCGACTTCTTTTGCGCAGCTGTCGGAGCTTCATGTAGATGAAAGCAATCTACAATGACAATGCAACGTAGAACACGTTCTATGTGAAAATGCGCGAAAGAAACTTTCGTACGGCTAAACCTGATCGTGCCTTGGCTTCCGGAATTACAGCTCAGTCCCGCTAGATGTTTGGTTACTATCCACTGCGTCCAGTTGTGTAAGTACTGCGCTGACGCAGGGCGATGAGCCGCTCGCAATCTCCGCAACACGAAACATTCCATACACGAAATGTATTCTTGAATAAGAGATATAGAGACCGTTGAAGACTTGCAGGCTCTCGCTACGTACGCTTGTGCATGCTATGGATGCATGTCATCTAAGCTGTGGCACTCAAGCGGCGCCTACTTGCGAGAAGCCTTTCGTTTGCGTAACCCTGCATTAGGTTCTCAGCTAGAGACAGTCGGTATGCGAGACTCTGGACAAGCGTGACATAATGCTGTTTCCTGTTCTTAGCTGTCATTCATGCGATTTGCTGCTAATCAAGTGCATCGACTCGCCCACACGATGTACAAAATGACTGCGACTAGCTAGATAAGTTTTGAGCCAGCCTGTGATCATACGAATGACATTGTTTAGTTTAGGCCGTAACCATGAAGCGTCTTATCGCTGCGACCCCAAGGCCCACAGCAAGCAATGTGTTACACAACCATGGAGGGTAGAACGCAAGGGCTTACCGGTCGCTGCATCTCTACTTGAACACGACACCTTGCCAAAGATATCAGCCCCTCAAGCTCACGTTACACTCCCTAAGACGAGAGAAGATGGCACTTTGTGAGCTGTTCAGAAAACTGCCTTGGAGAAGGTTTGGAATCATTACTTACTCCTATGGCAGCGAATATCGCAGTAGACGCTCGAACTTTGCATTGGCTATCGTTCTCAATCATAACGCTCATCTGTAGCGCCGTTCAGATTAGTCTGCTGCGCCCACAAATGTTGTACACAGTGGGTAGTCGCTTTCGTCCGCACCCACCATTGGTCTTGGGTCATAGACAGAGAACAAGCCGCAGGAGCCATGTCGTGGTCTGTCTATTGAAAATCGGGGTTTCATCTTGGTGGCGTGAGTGCGCTGTTCAGATGCATGCATTCCAAGGTTGTTCAGAGGTCGCAGATGGTCAGGGCCACAATTTCGCGAAGCTCCATTGGTCTCGATCTGTCGTCTCCAACGTGCCAAATCTCGAAAAAGAATCATACAGGCATTGCCGGTGGTTGGGGACCCTGTCACGAACCCTTGGAAGTGAGAGGCGGTGTAGCGTAAAATCGCACAGTATCCACATGCGGTTAGTGACTTGACGAGATTATCATGAGATCTCTTCTTGGTAGTCATCGAATTTGTGTAGAAGTGCGGACACCGTCAATGTCGATGAACATTGGGTACAGATATGAGATGTGTTGTCGCTAGCTGTGAACAGGATATGCCAATAAGTTTAGTGAATATCCATGCGTACAGACTATACATCTCGTGATGCTAGCTTGAGTGGCAGACCGGCGAGCTAGGGCGATACCAGTAGGAAGAAATGATCGTGATTGCGGATCACTTAACCTATTCTGCCCCGGTGTCGTATGACGTTACAAGCCCCCTTCGATCTGCGGTTGCATGCAACGATCACAAGCTCATCGAGGCAGCTGCTGCTTTTCGGATCATGGCAGGGTATTGAACCAAGTCTAAAAGTTTTGTGGCTTTGTTAACAAGAGCCGGTCGAGTTCGACAAGCCTCAAGCGCTGTGCGCTTGAGTCGAGCAGCCTGTCGCTGCATGGCGACCTACGGCAATGTCATATCGCGTCCGAATCCTGAAGAGTGTTCCGATTTTTCCAAGGAGTTGAGCTTACAGCTGTTCACTCATGTGGCACCGAAAGCGAGGTGTTGTGAGACTGCATTTAACTGCAGTCTTGTGCGCTAAACAGTCCAATCGCCAGTGCTTGCAAAAGTAATCTGTGTGGGCTCGAAGTATAAATTCCTCGCTCAGGGACAGACACGTTGCGAAGTCGCCCGGGCGATTTATCGTCTTCAAGAATCATTTGTAACACCATCGCCTACCAGCCTTGGTAAGTGCACCTCCTGGTGTTGTAGACCTGCGCACGGCCTCTCCCACAGTCCACGGACCCTGCCTTCGCGTCTGAGTCCAGAGAGCTCCCCGCCTTCTCTTTTTATCCGTTCCCAACCTTTCGCGTCATCCGGCTTCGAAAATGTCGCATTGGCTTCCAACCCATTTTGCATCAATGTCGGCGATGGGATGTCAATGGGAACATGCTGACTAGCACGAAACAGTCGCCGCCAGTCGATGCCAGGCACAGTAACGCCCACAGAAACCCACAGAATCGATCGCGTCTTTACGGATAGCCCCACACTACCGAGCCGAGGCTGATGTCGACTGTTGTGGTCCGACCCATAACCTATGGAGAGTCGAAGGAAGCTTCTGGCTGGCTGCGCACTGTCTTTACAAGACAACGGCATTACACGGCTCGTGCGACGCAGGGCTATCGAGACCGTTTGCACCGCGCTCAATACCGGTACCGAACCGACCGAAGACGAACCGACAGCGCATGCACCGACGAACATGTATCCGAAGCGGTGCCCTCGGCAGCGACGGGATGGAGAATGCGAAGCCGACACGGACATACACCTATACACACACTTGTAAGCGGCAAGAAAGGCCTCTTGGGGCAGTGGGTCATAGTCTCATTGACTTACGCTATCAGGCCAAAAAGCGATACACATATGTTTGGCAATGCTGCTATTGCGGCCGGCCAAACATACCATATCAAAACCAAGCTTGCTCTAGTTGCGGATACGGACGTTGTGGCAATTGTTGTACCACGAAGATACAGCTGAGATGATCCCATGCCTACCACGCACGACGAGGTCGTGGTGAGAACATCGAAGGTACTTTACAGATGGTGCATAACATCTGCCCTGGTATAGGCCTCGGCCGTCAGTGGAGCGGTTCGCGTTTCTTTCGAGCGACAAGGCCCTTTCATCCTTCCCTCGCTCACTTTGGCCATTACCGAACGCTGTAGCATCGTGACCCACTGAAGATAAACCGTCTTGCCAACAGCGAGCTTATCAGTCAGCACACGATGTTACGTTAGCTCGGTTAGATGGGACGTAGACGTAAGAGGCCAATCGTGGGAGGGATGCCGGAAACTCTGAGATGGAGTTGATCCCCTTAGTGATGGTACCAAATGATAACATCGAGCCTGCGGAAACGTACATGTCTTCTCTACTTTTAGTTTGGATCAAGTCCGCCTCGGGTTTTGCATCACCACAAGGTCTTTCAAGAGAAACTAGGGTGTATTTGGTAGGTATTGCGCTTTCTACGTTCACCGATCAAGTGATGTCTGATCCCATGACCGCCACCATTCTCCAGGTCCTCCTTGTTCACATCCATACCAGAGCCTTCAGTCCAGCAGACAGCCATGAAACCGCAGACGCTTGTCAGCCCCCTCACAGACTAATACCGGTGAAGAGCAACCGGGACGTATTCGTTGCGCACGTGGAATAAATGAGAAGACACTTCGACGTGGCTATCAAACAATGGGCGCGACCACAACTCCGCCCTATACGCTAACGTCGTGCAACCAGTGTGAGGCTCATCGGCGAGGCAATCTCTTAGCCGAGATCGCGGAAAAGGTCCCTCCGGGCTTCTTCAACCTTCCGTCATGCATCCAGGTCAGAACCCAATGAGGTTCCCCAAAAGCATTAGACCTCGGTTGATCTGCGCATCGCCCACTTCCTACCAAGCTCACAAATTCCATTCACATTGGCCGCTCGAGATTATTCCTGTGTGGCGCTTCCAGTGCGCTGGCACGTATCCATGCATGGAGGCCCGATGCAGGCAGACATCTGCCTGCTGTTAAATACCTTCCTGGCTTCGAAAGTCTTGAGATCTATGGTAAGTCGACCTTTTCGCAGCCAATTGACCATATTAACGAATCGACACTGTGATTCAGTGTGTACTGGGCAATCCTCCATGATCGAGACAACCCGCCTGCCCGATAAGGCAGGTCCAACATAGCCTCATTCATGCAAGGCCTGGATGATACAACGCCCTCAATTGCCTCCGTGACCTTTTCAGTGACGATTCAGAGTTGAAAACGTGTCGCGCGACGGCCGTTAGACCAGTCTTACGAATAGGAAACAATGTGCGATAGACGAAGCTGTCGGCCGAGTGAGTGATGCGTTGGGCTTCGCAAGATGTGTAAGTTTGGTTAAAGAGGCTCTGGGGAACCCAGTTATTGCATTGAGATTGCATTTTCCCTCCCTATTCCCACTATCTGACCTCACCAAGTTCTCACTGACATCTATCCGCATTGGATAGAGCGTGGATCGCATTGTCGAACATTTCGTGAAGTCACAGGGGAACACTCCGTATAGGTATCGGGAGTATGACCCGGCCTTCCTCCGAGCCTGGCCAATTATCATCTCCATATCGCGCCCATCGCCCTTTAGGCTATACCACCCTCTAGTACGCCAAGGACTAGATGCAAAGGCTAAGAAGTTCCCCACGGAGAAGAGTTCCCACAAAACTATGGAACCCCATCTTCTCGACGCACCGACCACTGGTGGACATCCCACTTGTTTTGAACATAGCCCTCATTCCGGAGTTTAAGCGAGGGACGCTGGAATACTTTCTCCAGGATGTCGAGAGTGCGATTCAGTCCTGGAAGAAAGACGCTTTGCAAGGGTCCTTGCACTCGAGCTCTCCAAGTAGGCTACAGCCGGCGCGAGCAAGATTGGATGACCGTGCACATGGTTCAGGAAAGCGTCGCGACTATGAACAAGAATGGCTTACACCAGAGGTATTGAGGGAATTGCTACTTGCAGACGTGGGTACTATTCCAACCCCATGATAGCCTGGCTAACAGAAACAGCGTTTTGGTGGTTCGACCAGCGATGGTGGCGGTCCACCTGATGCAGATCGGCGATTGATGTACGTTGTGTTGGTCCATTTCCCGTTCCCTACTCACGATGTATCTTGATGACCGGGTTGAATCTGGGCTATCGTCGGTCTTGCACTACACGAAGGCTGTTCGGCATTTCGTTACGACTATGTTCGTAGCAAAGCTGACGACTCAATGATCGAAAGGCTGCATTATTCCAAAATCTATCTCCGCTTCTGTACGCAAGTATTCTGGATGCTGACATAACTCAAGATACATCAATCAGCTGAGCGCAGAATATATACTTGCACTCGTGGACACAGTACATCAGCATCAAATGCATCCTCTGTGCGACGCCATTGCCAAACATGTTGAATTCGAGACATCAGTAAGGGTACACATGACAGTAAGTGATTGTCAGCATGCATAGGAGCCTCACTGATGTAAATGACGCCGCGTAGTCACCAAATGTGTTTAATTTGGAGTTCCATCTCCCCTTCCAAATTTTGCGAGAGACACTTGCAACGCCGAGCGCCGCTGATTCGTTACACAATACCGATATGCTAGATGTTTCTTACCTTCAGCAACAGCGCCCTCATGATCGTCGTCAGCCAAGTGCACGACAATTTGTCATCCGTAAAGCCCATACCTCGATCGCAATTTGTGGCTGGGACAACTTTAAATGGGTTGGCTGGGCCTTTATCAACGCGCCTTTAGATCCAAAGTTGAGGAAGGATGGAGACGAAGACGACGAAGACGACGACGGACAAGAAGATGAACCCGAAGAAATAGAAGAGGATTACTTTGCTGTCGATGGCAATGGCCGAAGATGTTTGGTTCAGGACGCAAACGCGCCTATCTGGGACCCGCGACGCTACTGGTTGCGCATAGTTGAGCTTCGTGTTCTTCGAATCTTGGAGGAGTGGGTTGAGGTTGTTCAATTTGTCGACAAAGGCGTTCAGGCCTGGGTGTGTACATGAGATGCAAAAAGATCGATTATGGCTGACGCGATCTAGAAAGACAAGCGAGCCCGTGAACTCACCACCAACCACAAGACTGACGACCAGGCCATTATTGACCAGCTGTTCGAGGAGACGGCTACGACGATACAAATTCTGGGTGAACTGCGTAGGACTCTCCAAAAAACTCTTCGCGTGTGGACGACATTCACTGGTCCCAGTGGAGATTACCGCTACTTCTCGGACTTAAGAGATCCCGATTCCCTTTCTGCCTTTCACAATTTGAAGGCCGCATTCAAGACACTAGGTGATCTGCAGTACAAACTGAAGCTTCTTGATGGAGTTTGCCATGAGCCGCAAGTGATAGTACGTCCAATCTTGGAATACATACTCATCTTCTAACGGAAGATCTAGTTGTCGATGTATCAAGAGCGTGTCAGTAATCGCCTCAGCTGTCAGAGTCAAATTCGCGCCGAGCATGCGCATGAGCTGAATCGCCGGACCAACGAAATTAGTCACAAAATACACATACTCAACCGAACGAGTACCGAAGCTGCCAGGGAGACAAGTCGAGGTACACGTGTGAATGTTCTGGTTAGTGGATGATCTACATCTTCCGAAAAGAGATTATTCCTGCTAACATGGCAAGCTGTTTGGCATCACCACACCTCTCGTTCTTGTTCTGCAATACTTCGGGGCTGATCGAGATATTTTCCACTTCGATCGTACACCTAGGACGTTTGCCATCTCGTTCACAGTGATGTGTCTTGCGCTTTTTCTATTAACCTACCTGCTGAGCAATCTTGGTCGTTTACAGCGCCTTGTGTGGAGACTTGGAAAGAGGGGTAGAAAGAATGCCCTTAATGGGTATGGTGATACAGGTCAGTGACGGGGGACAACCCATGGAAGCGAATGCTTAATAACACTACCAGATAATATTGAGCTTGTACCGCCAGCTGTCTAACACGTTGAGCCTCATTTGAAACTACTGCGTGAGAAGTGGGGCGTAGAGACTCATCATACCTTTTGTTCTATTATGATGAGATGAGGTACGGTGGCCTGTCTGTGGCGAGGGTTTTAGCTTGGCCCAATAAAAAGACCAGTATCGCAGCACGTTTGGCTCAAATTGAAAGATGCGGCAACAACTAACTTCGTGTTGCAAACATTATAAAGACGGACTTACCTGTGATGACTGTTATTGCTCCAAGATTCTAGCATGAGGATTGGCCTCGTGCTGCTGCCTTAGTAGCCTTGTCCGCACATTGCTCTCTGTTGAAGCTGGTCTGAACGATTGCGCTTTTTGATTGCGAATATACCATAACTCCGCAGATGAGGCTCAGAGTTGTATCGCTGTGCAGAGAAGCTACGAGACGAAACCTCGCATGAAGCAGGGCATGCGTATCGTAAGAACACACAGGCTTTTAAAAGCTACGTCCAGCAGGCAGTCAGCAAAGCGTTATGGCGATTACCGTATTACCCATCAAAGTGCGGGGAGTCAGTTTGTTGCCTACAGCCGGCATAGATCTGGAGTTCTCATTGATCGCCATAAGCGCGCCTGCAGGAGCTGTAGGCCAATTGCGACGAACCACGACAACACTGCCTCGTCACTAAGACTGCCGTCTCCATGCGACGAGGCTAGCAAGAATGCATATATACACTCGATCGCTATAGCGGGTTTGGACAGTTTTTAAAGACCGTGAGGATATCGCGGATTCGACGCTCGTCTTGATACGCACCTGGAAAGACTGGGCCCATTGGACGGCTGCTAGATCGCGAAATTGGAACGAGAAACACTCACAGCCTTGCGACACGGCGGGCAAGCAAGAATCGTACCAGTTGAAATTACCAGAGGAAAAACCATGGAAGCGCTCGAGGCATGCGTGGCTTCTTTGAGCCTGGACAGTCCCCTGCCAGACGTGCCAGCGGCGAGAGCAGAAGCCAACCCACTGGACTTGTGTCGCATACATCTGGCAGCAATTTTAGTGGGTATATTGGGCTGCGACTTTGAGCATACATTCAAATGTATACTGTGGCCGAACGACATTTCCAGTGGGGATCTTGCCGTGGTCCTTCCGAAGCTGCGGCCAGGGATGAAGGCTGGTGAAGTGGCTGCTGAGCTGATGCAAAAGGTACGCTGTGTGATGCGCTTGAACTGCAGCACATAGATGTGATCAAACTACTAAGCATCGTAGTTTCCCGAAGATGACCCACTCTTTATCCTACCCTTTGTAGATGGCGTTCACTTTCGCGTCTTCCTCAAGGTGACGTCCGTGCCACGCCTCCTTTTGCCGTACACCTCGATCCGAAAGAGTTCCTACGGCTCTGCCACACATCCCGCCGACACAGACGACGCGCCTAAGAAGCTCATCGTCGAACTTTCCTCTCCAAACATCACCAGCGAGTTTCAAGGAAAGCACCTGCGGAGTACGATCGTCGGCGCATGCATCGGACGACTATACGAGGCCATGGGATGGGATGTAACACGCATCAACTACCTCGGCGACTGGGGCAAGCCGATCGCGTTGTTGTACGTTGGGTGGTCGAAGTACGGCTCGGAAGAAGCGTATGAGGCCGACCCCGTCGGACACCTTCTGGAGGTCTACCATAAGATCGAAGAAGACTTCAAGCCAGAACAAGCGGCGAGCAAGGCGGCGCGTGACGAAGTGGCGAAGGAAGGTGAAGACAAAGGCGAAGCGCAGGCCGAGATTGAAAGCAAGGGCATCTTTGCAGAACGCAATGAGGCTTTCAAGAAGCTGGAAGAGGGTGATGAGGAGCTTGTGGCCTTTTGGAAGCGCGTGCGAGATGCCAATATCGACAACTACACCAAGTTCTACGAGCGCCTTGGTGTGCGCTTCGATGAGTACTCTGGAGAGTCGCAGATCAAGCCTGAGACTATGGTGGAAGTCGAACAGATGCTGAAGGAGAAGGGTATCTCGGAGGAGAGCGGGGGATCTCAGATCATTCACATGCAGAACATAGGTGCGAAGGCTGGTACGGCCATCATTCGCGACCGCTCCGGTAGCAGCACGTACCTTCTCCGAGACCTCGCCGCGGTGTTGGAGCGTTCGAGGAAGTACTCGTTCGACAAGATGGTGTATGTGGTTGCCAGCGACAATAGCGTCCACTTCACTCAGCTCATCAAGGTGTTGGAGGCGATGGACATGAAGGAGCTCGCCGACAAGCTTCAACACGTCAAATTTAGCGAGGTGTCGAAGATGGCGGCGACGCTTGGTAGAGGTTACAAGCCGCAGGGTATATTGGACGCATGTGAGGAAGCGATGACTGCGTTATCGGAGGCCGGTGCCGAGAAGATCGAAGTGGTAGGCGGGTTGAACAATGTCAAGGAAGGACTAGCGACATCGTCACTGCTCGTGCAAGAGCTCTCGACTCGCCTGACCACAACACATGCCTTCGATACTGGTGCGATGGCTTCCTTCAGGCCTGGGTCGGGCCCGGATCTGCAGTACTGGCTGGCTAAGCTCCGCCGATTGCTCAAAGGCGCTGACGCTGCAGCTGAACTCTCGGATGAAGATTACGAAGTGTTGGATGAAGAAGACGCGGCCAATCTTCTGCGCATTCTGGCTCAGTACCCGGAGGTCGTGAATGCGACCTACCATTCGCTCGAGCCGGCTGGTGTTGTTACTTATCTCGCTAGTGTAACTGAGCAGCTTGCTGAATGTCTTCCGGGGGAGGCTGATGGCGATCAGTGTGCGAAGGTCACCCCCGGTCTGGCGGCGCTCTATGAGGCGACTGCAGTCGTGCTGGAGAATGGCATGAAGCTGCTAGGGTTGGCGCCCATCGCGCAGTCATTGCCGGAGAGAGCGGATACGCCGGTGACGGGATGATTGGATGTTTCTTTCGTGTTCAAATTGTCGATGTGTGGGTTCGGGTTGCTATGGGGTTGTCGTCGACGCTGTCGACCTTCAGCCTACTTGGGCGTTTTTGGGCTGTCCACTGCGCTGCTGCTTGATAACGACGTAATGAATGATGACCAGTTTTTCCCTAGCCCATACGATAATGACTCAACGATGGATGACTTGCTGTCCTAGCCCGTTCGTGGTCCACCCTGCTGTCTGCAAACTTTTCGTGTCCGGCAAACTTCAGACCCCTCAATTTTCGTCGGAAAAATTTTGCTAACGTTATATATGTCTAATCACCCAATCCTTCCATCAATTTCCGATATGGTCTAGTGGCTAGGATTTGCCGCTCTCATCGCAGAGTCAGCTCGCTGTTGCAGCGCAGTGCCGGCAAGGCCCGGGTTCGATTCCCGGTGTCGGAATGTCTCTTTTTGCCATTTGCAAAAGATATCTTTCTTTTTGCCGTTTGTGCAAAAGTGATCTCTCTTTTTGCCCAACAGTTCAGACACCCATCACGGGCATCGGCTTCTTTTTTTGCAACTGTTGTGACACGAGTGCGGCTTGTTGAAGTTGGTTATTGATGCGTGCCACGACCCCAAGCGCCCTTCATCACCACACTCCTTTATTCTCACCGCCTCATGCCAAAAAGAAGACAATCGATTAAGCTAGAGTCTACATTGGCTGGAAAAGAAGCAAACAACATTCTGGAGCGATGTAGACACCTCCAGGGCTGGGTCTGGTCTTTCCTCGGATAGAGTGCCACCATGCTACCGTAACATCTTTGTCACTATGAGTCGATCACAGTTCAGCCACGCGCGCCCCTGAGCTTAGGAAGCAACAAATCCAGGTAGCGCGTCTCGCTGCCTCTCGTATCTGCTGATGCATCATCACCAACGCCAGGCACACCGTGCCGCGATTCGTCGACCAACATTGCAAGGCATGGTGGCGTAGGTAACACCAGAAGTATTGATTTCGACAGGTAGGAAATGTATAACTTCAGGCCCGATCCGCTGTGACAGCGATGCCTCTCCATCAGCCGTCGCCAGTCATCCAGCATGCGTCCCTCCAGCTACATCCCGCTCCTCGCCGGCGCTGCCATTGCGCAAGAGTCCGCGACGATCCTCAACTTCTTCCAATTCGACAGCACCCTCACCGTGCTCGGTTCGGATGCGAGCGCAACAACCTATGAGAACAGCTGCCCGTCAGATGGAGTCGGCGTGTCAGTCGTGCCGTCTGATCTTCGTACGTCATGCACCCGTCGCGAGAGATTGCACTAACACTGCCAGTACCGATCACAGACGACCCCTCCGAGACTCCCTCACCTACACCCGCGCCTCGCATGCGCCGCCAGGACGATGATTCCAACGAGGACTACTCCTTCTGCGAGCCTTATACCATCCTACAAGGCCCCGAGACGTACGAGATGCACCTCACGGACCCGACTCCAGGCGCGTGGACAATGGATATGGCCTGCAGCTGGCAGGGCGCAATGTCAACGGCAGACTTGACCTGCGACGTCACCCAGAGCGGATACGTCCCGGACCAGGCCGACCAAGTCGCGTCCACGAGCGTCTTGTCGCAGAGCGAGATACAGGAGATGGAGGCGTATCAAGTGGTTGCACTAGTCACAGCAACTGGTGCGTCTTCTCCAGGATCAGCCTCAGCGACTGGAGGGCCATCACCTACTGGCTCGGCATCAGGAACAGGAGCGACATCGCCTTCGAGGTCTCAATCCGGTGCCGCTTCAACGCCGAGTACTGGCTTGGCACCTGCTGGATCTGTGCCGACTGCGATGGCCATGGTGGGTGCTGTGGGTATTCTCGCGGCAGCCGTAGCTCTGTGAGATGTTGCATACATTCTCTTGTATTCGTCGCATCAGAGCGCCTGGTAAGTAGCAGCATCTTCGTCATCGTGTCTTCTATGATTCGTGTAATTTGAATTCCATCATATTTCCACCACGTCTTCATACGTTCATCGGGTGATCTTTCCATTTTCATTTGCACATCCGTAGCTTCGTACTGTACATGCCCGAGGCGAATGCGGAAGCAGCAGGCAATCCGGTCGCGCTCGCACGTGGACACGCGTCGTACAACACGCGACCTGCAGCGACAGTCACCCAGGGTTGAACCCCACATTCAAACAGCACACTCGTTTGCTGGCTGTACATATTAACGTCCACACCTGAGACCATCTCTTTGTCTCACCTTCTTTGTAGTACCACCATTATATGCAACGCTCGTCACATCCCCCTGGCACCCGAACACCAGCAGCTACAACGCCAAAGATGCCAGCCGCTGTATCTGAAGCGCATATCGTCACCGCAAACCCAAATTCGCGACTCTTCAGATCGTTCACGCGACATGCCTCCGCGCCCACGAGCCCGTTGACGCTGGAATTTCGCCTACCAAGTGAGGGAAGCTTTAGCGCCAACCACCAACACGCCCTTCCATCGCCGAAGTCCCCACAGACAACGTCGAGATCGAAGCAGGGTCTACTAAGTGAACTATCCTGGGCGCAATCATTTACAGCTCGCCTCCGCCGTGACCGGGACAACTGGCGCTCGCTCGCTCTGGAGCAAGAACAGGACCTCAAGGCCGCCCATCAGGACCTTGAGCACCAAACTTGCGTCATCACTGAGACCGAGCAGGAAAACGCCAATCTACGATTCCGCCATGAAGAGGATAGGACAGCTGGCGGACAACTCTACTCGCGCTTCCAAATACTCGTCTCCGCGCATGACAAGCTTGTCGATCAGCTCAACGATGCCATGCGTACCGTCGCCCGTCTTAAGAAGAGCGACCGTACCAAGGACAAGGTGCAGCAGCGCAACCTAAGCCTGAAGGCTACGCTGCATAGGTACACAGCTCAGGGAACCGCGGCCACTACCCAGGCCGCTGCAGATACCGAGTCTACGCTGAGAGAAGCACTGGCGTTGGCTAATGAGCGCATTGAAGAGCTTGAGACCAAGGGCGAGGCTATGCTTGACGCATTAGAGAAGCACAACGATAGCTGTGGCAGTGACGAGGAAGAAGATATGGGAGAGAGAAACGTTGAAGCAGACTTGCTGGAGGCCGAGGTCGCGTTCCGCGGTGTTATCGAGGATGAGTCTTTCAAAGAGCAGAAAGTTCTTTGGCTGGATCTGCTGGAAGATTAAGGAAATGTGAAGGCAAGAGCATGAGCAGATGTATTCAATCACTGGTACATGACAACGCACATTCAGTCGCCTTCAGCCAACTGCCTGCCACGACAGAACAGTGGGAGTATCCTTGGCGCGCTCAAGGTCGTTAGACTTTGGAGGACTGGATGCATGCATCGCATCACCGCCAGAAGTGTACCATCAGGCCAAGGTTGACGCCTTTGTGGAACAGCGTCACACGTATCCTACCCAACTGGAGGCAATCATCACGCACGTCGTAAGAAAGCGCAGTCTGTACGGTAAATGAGAAGGGAAGTAGCGCACGTGGAATGATGAGAACTAGCGACTCGTTCACCAAATAACATGGAAATGAATCTATTCGCTACGTTTCGGATCATTAGCCAAGTCATGTCTTGACCTGCTGACAACTGACTCCTCCCGAGCCACGCGCTGAGCGTGCGCCTCTTGCTTAGCCACGGTCATTCCGACTCGTATCTCGCATTCACAACCTGATTGAAGGGCCGAACATCCTCAACCTCGCGACTTTCGTCGCCGAGAAAATTAGCATTTATCACTATCGTGTTTAAGGTGTCAGACATCAGTTGCAACATTTCCGTTCTGCCTGCTTAGACCAGATCCACCGCCGTCTCGCTATGACACCACCTCTTTCAATTCCAAACTCTGGTATGAGGGCCTGTGCTCTCCCCATGATACAACCACTACACAACTAACTTTCAAGAATTACGACCCTCAGCATCTAGCCAGGCTGTGCGCACGTCGCAAGAAGCAGATGCAGACACCGATGCAGCCACACTTGTCAACGAGCCTAGGAGCACGCCAGGAACATCGGATCAGGCAAAGTTTGTTGAATCACTGTTGCTGAGCCTGTGTTTGGTCATGTAAACTGGCCACGAAGCAGAACGGGAATAGATATCGTACATGCTGCATATTCAGATTTGGAGCGTATAGAATGGACGAGTGTGGTGGGAAAGACTACGACAGAGCGACTACATGATACTATGGGTGAACAGATGGTTCATGATAAAACGGCGAGATGTGCGACAGTGTTGATCTACATCTGAGACTGTTCGACTCTAAGGGGGTTTGACAAAGACATGCCTTTTCCTTGCAGGAGCTTGATAGTGTCATAATCCGCGTATTCACCATATACCCCTACTCAGATCAATAGGACTTGTTCAGAATCCCACGTCTCTGGAAGCTTCCATTGGTATCTCATGCGTCTTCTATTTTTTCAACGTCGAAATGTTTACTCTTGCCTTTGTATGCCAGAAATACCGACATCAAGACGTATACATGATAATTTTGGTACAGATCATTCTACTCCTATACACCCGTTTGCAATCCCTCCATACACTCCAACGCCCTGAAAACACCTAGATAATATCCAGAAATCATTACCAACGCTGGGTGTTGTTTGTGAAGTCTTTTAAATTATCATCGTGATGATAGACATTTGTATACAATGCTCACACTAGTACCGCGGCTCACTCGGCGTATATTGCTGATGTTCAGCATAACGTGGCTCCTCCATCTCATGCATGAAACGCTCTTCCCGCTCACGCGTACGATCTTCGGAGCGATGAGAACGGTGTTGACGCTCCTTTCGGGGGGATCGTGGAGTACGCTGAGTCTCCCATAGTGACTCGCCGTGATGCCTGGAGTGGCTGCGTTGGGAGTGTCGTCGCTCAGACTGGAAGTACGCTTGTTCGGCGGCTTGGACTGGCGCTTCTTTCGGTCGCTCGGCTCGTGTCTGTACGACTTCCTCTTCGTCGAATGCGGGACGACGGGTGTGCTGCTGCCTCGTTGACTTTGGCTTTCCTGCACTTTTCCACTCGCGGAATTCTTTGATGCAGATTCCTGCGACGATGATCTCAGAATTGCTGTTATTTGTTAGTTTAAGAGTCAATGAGAGGAGCTACCCAACTCACACGATGACGATGGCGATGATGACTACGACCCAACTAAGACCACATGTTGGCCCTTTGCAATAGCTGAGATTGGTCTGAAACATCAACCCCGCAACGACACTCCAGAACACAACCTCAATACAACTGATTATGGCATGCGCTTTGTAACTGTGCCAACGTTGGAAACGTGGACTATGCTCCGAAAGTATGAGGTATGTGAGTAGGATGAGGGATTTGGCACCCTAGGTACAAGAATTAGTAACCAGATCGATACTCAATAGTGTAGCCAGAATAGGACGTTTCAACATACCATGCCTAACGCATATGTGCTTGCTCGTGTGCGCGGAACATTGGTAATGAACAGACGAGGAAGCGTAAGCGCGATGGCGAGAATAACGAGAACGACTTGAGCGATATGAATAGGGAACTTGAAGCGGCTGCTAAAGACGGGCTTATCAAGGAGATTGAACACTCCCATGTTGAAGTTGTGAAGAATATGGTGTTGATTTCGTCAATGTCTCGTACAATTCGTATCGTAGTTCGGTCGTAGTTTTGATCGTAGTGGTCGGCGTCAAGACTTGATCTTCGCTGTTGTGAGATGGTACAACGAAGCACGTCAAGCATAATATACATTTTCTGCTTGTTAGTACCTGCATCAACGCGTACGTCTGTATGCTCCGCCGTCTCGTACGCGTTGTTACATTTCTTCTTGGCAATGTCAAAGTCCGAGTACGGTGCGATACGAGTGCGAGTGCGGGTACGAGCAAGAGATGTGATTGGTGCGGACCTGCCAAGCCCACGTGCTTTCAGCCCTACCAGCCCTAAACTCATTCTTCGACTGACCAGGTTAGACTTGCGAGTAGTTGCGGACGAAACAAGAAGCACCTTCTATCGTTCTCAACTCATGGTAGACCCTGTGGTTGTAATCTTGGTTGAGATACGGAAGAGTAAACATTCGAAGCCAGTTATCACATTGGTCAGGACATCCAGTAAGGTTTAGTTAAACTCGCTCTCGCATTTGGGGTATATTCTCAAGATTACATCGTCCTCGTCGGCGGCGATTAATTCGGCCCCGTCGGTTGCGGTCCATGCACATGAGGGTTTCCAGGCATATTCGGAACGCCCTCAGGACCAATCATTGTCCCAATATCCGCCCAATTCCACTCATGGATGTTGTTGATGGTAAAGTCCATAAACTGCATCTGTGTCGTTCTATCAAACCGGGCATTAGGATGCATTGAGGGCGCCATGTAGGCCTGGTCTGGGTATATACGACCTGGCATAGGATCCGCATACATATACGTGCCCACGCCGGGTGGTGACTGATGGTACATGTGCGGTACTGCATCAGGCTGTGACAGTTGCTGCGCTGGGAGTGAGCTCTGCGGCCCGGTGTCGTGGGTCTCCATTTCCGGTTCCGCAAATCTGACGGGCGAAGCTAGAGAGTCGGCCATGGAATGCAACTCTGGGACGAGGGAAGCGAACTTCTCAATAGTACCAGGCATGAATGGATTTCGCCTGTGTCGCTGTGCCAGATCTGCGAGCTGAGACAACAAAATCCTGGACTCGGACATGTCCGTACCACCCAGCTTATTCAAGCATACCAGATCAAGGACCAGTACCGAGCTCGATGCAAGCGTGTACCAAATGTCACACGAGTAGACGGCATCGAACTTGCCTAAAGATTCGAGTCTCAGCAGTATGTTAGCCAGAGATCGGCCAGACTCTGAGCAAGCTTCTGCCATGGCTGTGAGAGCAGAGTTTGTGGAGTCTTGGCCAGTTTTGGTCAGGGTAGAAGCGCGGGCAAGCAGGGCTGAGCGGCACAGGACAATGATGGTATAATGGTATACACAGTGCATCAGCATCAGGGCTCGTTGCATGGGCGAGGCTTCTATGGCTTCGTATTGGAGATGCCGGGGCAACTGCTCCTTCCATCGGACTAGATCCCGGAGCACGCCGGCGGCGGGTGATAAGGGGCCAACGTAGGATTCGTCGCTGGCGTTGGACTTGACAGTCTTGGGCGCGCGACATGTCAGGCCCAGCAGTATGAACAGGCGCGTTGAGCATGCGAAGAACTCCGGGGGGCCGCCGATAATCTTCTCGTTAGGGGCGCTCGTCTTTGCGCCAGGATTCTCAATGGCACTCGGCCGGTCGTAGGAGGATACCTGCATCGTCTCGAAAGCGTACAGCGTCCACCACAGTATCTTGCGCGACTCCCTGGCCAGCGGTGTTTGGCCAGCGTTCACTTTGTCCTGGTGTAGTCCGATGGCGTGCGCTATACGGACGGCGGCACCAGTCAGGTTCCAGCAAGCGTCCCGGTGGTTCGTGTTGTGGAGGTGTATCGCAGCCAGTAGCAGGGCCTGTATGGCTGTGATGCTCGAGGTGAAGATGACAACAGGAAGGAGCGTCTGGGTCCTCTGCCACCACAGCCGCTCCTGGTCTTCTGGAAAGGGAATGCGCGCCACGCGTCGACCGAGCAGCAGCACACACGTAAAGGTGCACAGCCATGCCGGGTCTGCACTCCTGGGGTTGGCCAGCCACGCGTCGTAGGCCTCGCGGAACGAGGGCTCATGCAGGACGGGAAAGTCCGGGTGTATGTGTTCGAAGAAGGCGCGTATCAGCAGTTCGAGGTTCGGGCGCTCGCTGGGGTTCAGGTGGCGGCCGTGGACCGCGACGGAGTTGTGGGCGGTCGGGGCGGCGGTCGGGCCTGGCAGGCTGCGCTGGTCGTCGCTGCCGGTAGGCGACGATGCCTGGGCTGCGTTCTTGCCAAAACTAGAGGTGGAGCAGTCAGTCGATGTCGCCATAGGCTTCATGCAGGGGCGTTACTGACAGTACAAACTCGCGTAGGGCGCCGCGTCCCACGAGCGTGCGCAGCTTGATGTGGAACGACAGCGAGCTGCCCGGCCCAATGTACTGCACCTGGCCCTGCTGGTCGGGGAGCAGCGACACCGTGTCGTCACCTTCACCCTCGCCGCTGTCGTCCTGGTCGCCCTGCGCGTCGTTGGCCGCCGCGTCTGGCAGCGGGATGCCGTGCGACGTCGCGAGCTGGCGCAGAGCCTCGGTACTCGAGACATCGGCTTCCGGCAACAGCCCCTTCACCAGCGCCTCGAGCAGCGCCAGACGGGTGCCCAGGCCCTCGACGCTGCCATACAGGCGCTTCTTGCGCGGCTGCGTCGTCAGGCACTCGATGTTGTGCACGATGCAGTAGCGACACGCCTCCTGGCCGGGCTCCTTGCGGCACTTCTGCTTGCGCGACTTGCACTTGTCGCAGCTCGTCTCGGTGCGCTTCCGCTTGTCCAGCGGTACGCGGCGCGAGCTGCTTGCACTTGCATGGCTGCTACTCGTGGGTGCGGGTGTGGAGGCCGACATGGGCGTGGACGGGTAGGTGCGGCGGATTTCAAGGCGCAGGGAGAAGAAGCATGGCGCACATGTCGCGAGAGCGCTGCGAACGCATTGAGACGCTCTTGTGCCGGTGGAAGATGCGACTGCAACTTTACGATGATGATGCAGGGGACTCCGATCTTGCCTGCGCTATCGCGGTCTCCGGTCCATCGGTAATTGAGGCTGCCGTCTCCTCTCTGGTGGGCCTAACCGGCGAGCTGCCTTGACCATTTCTTCAAGCGGACACCACAGGCACGTCCTCTTCCAAATCATCGAATCCGTCCGTCGTTGCCCCACCGCAATCGATGGCTGAATACCCATCGAGCGGGAACCATTTCAAGCTGAATGCTGGTCCTGGTCATGGCAACCCCCTCATCGGTGCCTGTACCAGGTACGCTTGATGCGGCTAACAGACGGACAGCAGCCGCCGAACACGATCAAGCATATCTCGGCCGTGCTAGAGTACCCCTCGAGATATGGCTAAAGACTCCCATCCTCCCTGAACAAGATTGACCAGAGCAGGGCTGCTTGATCTGGTAGGCACGAAGTCGAAAGAAAGACTGAGCCGGTCACTGTCCGGTTGTGATTGGTTCAAGCGTGCGGCAGCTGGCTCACCTTCCCTCATGGGGTTGTGCAGGTACTTCCGATTACTCCACAAGCATGACTCGGCAGCGTGACCCAGTGCGGCCAAATGCCATAGCCACTGAATCGAGTTAGCAAAGATCCAGCGTTCCAGACATCGCGAGACCCACATGGCACCCATGCCGAAGACGACTAGAACGACCGCATTTTGTCGCAATCATGTGCTCCACTGCCCTATCGCCTGTGCCGGTACCACAAACGCTTCCATCTCACTAACACCGCTCAGGTACCACGGCCATGTTCAGCATATTGGGATCCACCCCCTTCACCACCGTGTCTCCACTTTCTCTTCTGTAGAAATGCATACCACGAGCACGGCTGTGTACATCATCGCCGTTAGCGATCAAGGATCCAACGGCGACGCAGATAACAGCACCACGGAGCGTCGTCGTGAAGTCTTCTTGACCTCTAGAGAAATAACCCCCCTAGCTAGTCCGCTGGTCGCCGGATAGCAGACAGGCCTTATATCGCAGGTCCAGATGGTATCTTCCAACACTGCAAGAGAGTAATTCCGCATGTCGTGGCAGTAGGCGAGTTACGAAATAAGGTCCCCACGCTGGCACATACTTCCCCGTACGCGTTAGCATAGGCGCGAATGAGCACGAAAGGTAAGACGAAGGATTGTCGTCGTGGTGCCTGCGATCGTGGTGGCAATGACGTCAGACCCCAAAGAAGCCACTGCCGAACCTGGTGGTTGTACGCGAACAACAGGCAGGTTAAAAGATATCAGGCCTCGAAGGATATATAACGGGTATTTGGCTGACATGTGCAGTGTAGACGTCCTTCTTGTATCCCTGCGTCATCGCTGTAGCACCGCCTCTTCCAGTCTTGCACACTCACCTCACTGGACTCCCTGCCAGGCGATGTGTCGTCGCGTACGGATGTACCTTTCGCGGATCATCCATCAAACCATGGTGCAGCCTCTTCCCAGCTTGCATCCTGCAGACTCAAACTCCTAGCGCTTTGACATACTCTGGAAAGTCGTGAGCGATCACAATGCCGATGAATGTACCGTCAAACCCTCACACAGCCTGCAAGCTGAATTCCACGGCGTTGAGGCGAGAGGGGTGTCGCGCTGCTGAATGGGAATATTTGTGTTCGAGCTTCCATGGGCTGAAGTTGATCTCGTTTGCTCGACAAGCGAGTCTACCACGCCTCAATCGTGCATTGGCGCCATCACTGGTTATGCACGATGGATTGCGCTCATTGCGGGCCGAGGCGCGCTCTTGGCTCGATCTCTAATTCCGATCTCAGGAGCCCTATACAATTAAGATGCTATAGCGGCGACGATTCGTAACGAGATCCAGAGCGCACTTTGGTTCTTTGAAACTGGACAGCCAGACCGCAACAGCACGACCTGGTCAGTTGCGCCGCAGAGTTCGTCGTCCTCGTCACTCTCGATGTTTTGAGCAACCGAAGTCTATCAACTGTGGGCATGCTCAACTTGGTGCACGGCATGGCAGACGGTCTTGACCGAATGTTGGCAGAACATTGGGCCCCCGGTGATGTTTGACGGAAAACAGACAAACGCATTGCGTCGTACGACCAAGAAGCCAGGAGCATGAAAACTGCCATTCGCGCATCGCAAAGCACCATGAATGGGACATGAAATGACAGGCGCAGATGCATACTCGTCTGCAACACCTGATATGGTAGCGACATTATCATCACAGTGTCGAGGCGACGCTTGTCTGTCGGCTTGATGCAACGCTTGAACACTTCGCAATCCCACGTCTACATCTGCGGTGCTCTTCCTGACCTTGTCGTTGCCTGCATCCCGAAAAGTATTACTTCGAGGTATCGGCAGACCCGCTGTCGTCCGACACTCTGTCAAGGCTCAATAACGGTATGGTAAAAGTGGCCGAGAATGTAAAGAGATGGAAGCTCATGGAAAAGCATTAGCAAAGAACAGCCCGAAAACGTGGTGAAAGGTCATACGAAATTCCCCAAACTGAACGGCAGCGGGAGTGGGAGTGGGAAGAAGCCTGAAAGATGGCAAAGTCAACCCCTTCAGCGAATACAGAACGATATATGATTGGACGCTGATACTTTCAAATCCAGAATACACGTCGATTTCGCAACACCGTCGCGTACATGCACATTCATGCATGTCCATCGGCAGCTGCACATCTTGTACGACCATCCCACGCACACCCTCGTCAAACAACCCATCCCTCCACCAAATTCACATGGGCATTTTGGATCAGCTATGAAAGCAGCAGTCATCCAATGCTGTCTACAGAAACATGAATTGGATATATAAACGCAATAATTGTCGACGAACTTCGACCCAGCCGGTGCCGTTATTCTGCTTAGCTCAACCAACCATCTCCAACCCCTCGATGCTTCCGATCACATTCTCTCGGTCGGACGTTCGAATCGCGCTATCTCTCCAACTACCAAAACTAAGAGAGGAATTCGACATCGCAAGCAATAGCTAAGCACACGAACCTGCTGCGCGCCCTTATACCAATCAGCCCCTGCATCTAGAAGACAGCCACCAAGGATTCGTGGATGGCCAGACGAAAGTTGTGCCTCAGGCAGAAGCCGCAAGCTCGTCAACCGGACAATTCAGGCCGGTCGGGAGTCGACTGCCTGACCGATAAGAGATACCCAACGGCTCGACAGAGGAGACCAGCCCCCAACCCTGAGGCCGTAGTTGGATCCCAACACCCATGTCAACGAGATGAATATCAAAGCCAGGATCAAGGCTTGATGTGCACTCGATGGCATGACAACAAGACGCTGCGACACTGTGTTGCAAGCCTCGCGACGAGCATCACATCCCTCGATGTAACCAAGTCATCGAGAGTTTGCAGAAGAGGTCAAATTTGGGCAGACGGTGTGACAATAGATGGGGTTTCGTTCATTATCATATGAACCGGACTATTATAGCGCCGCTATCCAACCCACCATCTATATGTCCATCTCCGAGAAAGCTCAAACATCCCGACGGGTTAGCTACTACACACATGGCGTTGATACCTGCGGTTGCTCTTGGGAAACTTCTACGACGATGCTTCAATTGCTTCTTGGGTTTAAGAGCCATGAGCCTTCGCACCCGTTCGTGTCGGCTCTACCATCTCTGCTGAATCCAAAAAAGCGACCGTGGGCCGCGATCATGGCGACATGTCTCCTTCGCCGGCGGGACCATAACCCTCAGCGGAGGTACCTACCCGTGTATGACGTCCGCCACCATGTCTCCACACCAAGAAACGGGTGGACGTGGGATTAGTATACTTCTACTCAACATGTTCGTGGGTTGTTTATCTAGAAGCCTCCGGCCAGGTGGATCGTTTGGTGGGACAACACTATTCTGGGAACGGGCGCCGCTTGGAGAGGAAACGCAGGCTGATTGATTGCTCCGATCCAACACTTTCCCAGGGCAGACGTCTCACACTTCGTTAAGGAATCCACCGCCACCTATCCACTGTTTGACATATCTTTTTTGGTATGTCTACCTACATGTTTGCTCATACATGCTTTTCGCCGTCATGTCGAGAGACTTCCACGTAATGAGCCCTTGGACTGTTGTCGCGATCGTTTCCGAGTTCACACTTCTTTATAGGCGCGCTCTATCAAAAAGAAGTATCGACGGCTGTCACGGAGCACAAGAATCGGCGAAATTGGGTCATTTTCAGTGACTGCCTGACATCTATTACATTTCTTTCATAGCATACTTCTCCAGCCATCACTCATAGAGCTAGACCTACAACTGCGTAGGGTAGTCCAGAGTCTCAATCTTCTCCGGGTACACAAGCCCACCCTGCTTCCGCACCTCATCCATAACCTCCATAATCAACACACTCTCATCAAGGCCAAGGAAGCGACCCTCTTTCCTGCCGCTGATAATAGCATCTGCCGCCTCGTCGGCTTCCCAGAACATACCCTGGCCCTCGCCTTCTGATTGCAGTGAGCCACCGAAGCCATTGTACCAACCGCTTCCCTTACCTGGGCCCGGAATGGGGAATTCTTTCGACTCAACCTTGCCGTCTGAACCGATGATCTTGGTGGAGAGGGGACGGAAGGAGTGCCCGAAGACTTGGATCTCGCCCTTGGGGCCTTGGATGCGGACGAAGGGTTGGTCCATGTTGCCTCCGGGCGCTGTGGCGACGCGGAGCGAGGTCGTCGCTACGGCATGAACCTCGCCGCCCTGCTCTTTTGAACGGGGGAATTGCAGGATCACGGTGCTGTGCTCGTCGGCCTTGCCAGTTGGCTCGTAGTTCTTGACAAAAGCCTGGAGCTTGGGTGCCTGGCGCGAGTTCTCGGGCTGGGTGTGGTAGATGGTCTGGAAGACCCAGGTAAGGGCATAGATACCGAGGTCAAGCAGGGCGCCACCAGCCAGATCAGGGTTGACCATGCGGTGCTTCCCGTCTGGGAAGTTGTTCTCGGGGTCGAGTGCCATGCTGTTGTCCGAGATGACGCGTGTGATGGGTCCGATGCGACCAGAGGCGATTTGCTCGCGGACGTAGATGGAGAGCGGGAAGTAGCGCGTCCATACAGCCTCCATCAAAAAGAGGTTCTTGGACCTTGCGACCTCAGCCAGCTTGCGCGCCTGGGCGGCATTGACAGTAAACGCCTTCTCGCACAGCACGTTCTTGCCGGCCTCCAAGCAGAGCATAGCATTCTGGTAGTGGTGCGAGTGTGGTGTGGCAATATATACGACGTCGATGTCCGGATTCTTTACGAACTCCTCGTAGGAGCCATATGCCTTCGCTTCGGAGGGTGCGCCGACTTCCTTCAAGAAATCTTTGGCGCGCGATTCGGAGGACGAGGAGGCGGCTGCGACGACCGTGTGCTTTAGGTGCTTGACGCCACGTGTAGTAGGGTCGCAAAGGAGATCCTTGGTACTGTCTGTCCATTAGTAAACAGCTTCTGCGGGGTGTAGCGCGGGGTAGTTACAAGGTGACGGCGATACCTCCAGTCGCGAGGATGCCCCAGCGGACGGTCTTTGGTGACGACATGGTGTAGATAGACGTTGTCGTAGTCTCTTGGTAAGTTGAGGGTGAGATTTTGGGTTCAACGACGAGAAGCACTTGGCGGCATCAGGCGATTGACTTTGTAGCTGGAGCTGCAGAGCTCCAACGTCATGACGCCCACCGAACTTCGGGCAAAGCGCCGCATCTCAACCCCACTCTTGCCCCTCCATCGTCTTGCCGGTGCCTAAAGGAGCAGACGGCCCGCGTCGCGGCATGTGGCGGACTTAAGATGCGATTGCCGTGTGTTGGGGAGTTGATGAGTGGGCGTGAATGTTGGACGGACCCGTGGACGCGTCTCGCCAGAGCCGATGCCAAGCCTCCCAACCTCCACCAGCACAACGATCAAAGCAATAATCATATACGCAGAGACGATCCCAGTGTCGACAAGCATGTTATGGCTGCAATCCAGCTATATTCCACGATCGCATTCAGTAGACATGCGATTAGCGTGTGTGCACAAAGACCATACCATGGGACGCTTTAGTTGTATCTGAAGACGAGCTCATAGGTCTTGATGTCCATAGCAAAGCCACAGGCTGGTCGATCCATGCTGACAATTACAGCTTCGCCTTGCTACTGTTCTTCACGCTTTCATGATATCGGTCCCGCATCTCTCTTCTCAGCATCTTACCCGAGGGGGTTCCGGGAATCTGGAAAAGTCGTTAGCACTAGCAGCTCACGTTGGGTGAGTACTCACCGAATCCACAACCTCAATGCCACCAGTCAGCCACTTGTGTCGGCTCAGACGTCCCTCGATCCACTGATGCAGCTTCTTTGAGACATCATCTTCCCCTTGCTTCTGGCCCTCAGTGGTCAGCACAATCCACGCGCGGACGAACAGAGAGCCATCGCCGCGGCCGTTGTCAACACCCGCTACGCACGCATCGCGCACCAGACCTTCTGGGTGATCGAGCAGCGTATCTTCAACCTCCGTAGCAGCGACCTGGAGACCTTTGACTTTGATCATCTCCTTCAGGCGATCGAGATAGTGGATACGGTCACGCTCGTCGCGCATCACGAGATCGCCAGTGCGTAGCCAACCAGGCTCAGTGAAAATGTCCGCAGTAGCTTTCGGGTCCCTGAAGTATCCAGGGGTGACGACTGCTCCGCGCGCCCAGAGCTCGCCCTTCTCGCCTTTGGGCACATTGTTAAGTGTCTCAGGGTCTACAACCCGAGCCTGCATACCCGGTAGCAGATAACCGATCATACCGGGTAGTGCAGGCTCCAATCCAAATATGCCATGCGCAGCCGGGCTCGCGATACTGGCTGCTTCGCTCAGACCATAGCCACTTGGCACCGGCATCCCCGCACCTTGAGGCAGCTTCTTGGCCAGTTGGTATGCGACATCTGGTGGCAGATATGCAGCGCCGCTCGACGCGCCGATCACAGAGCTCAGGTCGTACTTCTCAGTCAATGGACTCTGGGCGAGTTGGCGAACCAGAGGTGGCACCAGTGGAAGATGTGTAATCTTGTACTTTTGTATGCTCTTCAATGCGAGCTCAAGGTTCCATTTCGGCAGCATAATGCTCGTCTGTCTGATCATATTGACGCGAAGGATCCAGATGATCATACCGTATGAGTGGTACATTGGTATGACGCCGAGCATAGTAACGGGTGTCAACGGTTCGTCTCCTGCAAAGCGCGCGGCCTGCGTGGCAGTAATAAGCGTCTGTATTCCAGAGTGGTAACCATTACTGTGTGTGATCATCATTGCCTTTGGTAGACCCGAAGTTCCTGAAGACTGGAATAGATATGCCATTCGATTTCCCCCAAGCAGCTTCCGCGGCTGCTCCGGCAGCTTTGAACCCTCCCTCACGAGCGACTCGATCGTACGATATCCCGACACGGTATCTAGTTGAGAATTGTCGCTAAGCACGATGACTTTGTTGGGATTCAACTTGAGCTTGAGGGGTAGATTGTCGCCGTCCCCAGTCCCTAGCTTTAGCGCTTCTCTCAAAACAGGAAGTAGTGTCTCATGACACATGATGCTGGTAATTTGCATCTTTCTGAGCACCCACCATAGCTCGTACGGTGTACTCGCGGGACTGATGCCCCCAAATACCAGCTCCGATCGAAAGCATGCGTGCGCAACCATTGGATAATGCAGTTGATTCCGCGAGAATAGCGCTAGGATCTCGCCATCTTCCTTGTCGTCTATGGGGCTCTTGTCTAAGCCTAACGGATTTGGTCCGTCATACCGGAAGACACGCGCCAATGCACACACTCGAGCATAGAAGCTGTGGAGTGTAACCACTTCTTCTGTTACAGCGTTGATGAATAGAGGGTAGTCCTCGGGTAATGGATTGTTCGACGGAAAGCAGAGTTCGTGGATGTTGAGATCGTCTGGTGTCGGTGGGAATGGTCCATATGGCGACGAAAATACAGCCTCGTCGTGAGGTCGATAGGTGTCTTTGGCAGGATCTGGAGCGTCAGGGCCTAGGTATCTGGACCAGTGAGGTTTAAAGATGCCGTATGTCATATCGGGATTTGAACGAAAAGATTTTACAGAGTATTAAAGATTTCCTGCAAGATATCGAGACATGGGCGCGACTACACAAAAGTGTTCCGCCAATGTTGCGTTTCTATGGCACTTATGGGCTTCCGAGGTGTACTGCGCGCCCCGCGTTCTCTCCACATTCGATCCTGACATCGCGCACGCGAGTAAGCCCAGAAACGCCTCATTATAGCCTTCCACGTGGGGCAATGCCGTGTGATGAACTGAAAGGGATGCTCTGATGTAGGTTGTTGGCGTCTTGAGGAATGAAATGACCGGAGACCGAGATGGCAGGCGGCGCTGCTGCGGTGGAACCACTTCCGTGGAGTCATTCCCTCTTCAACTTTCGTGACAGCAGCCGTCAACATACAGCCCCAGGCGCATACCACACAGTCCAACGATATTCCGACAACGCAGTAGCCGCCTGTCGCGTAATGCAGTCATCTCTGGAAAGGTCCAATATGAGCTGGCATTAGCCGCGTGACTTGCTTAGCCCTGTGGCTGTCTGCAGCTGTCGGACCCAACTTCACGTCTAGCCCAAATTGGTCATTGCACGTTTCAGCTGACGGCGCGCCAAATTCGAGATTCAGCCAACGCGATATCCCTACGACTTCTTGACGCGTCTTGATCTACTCGATCAAGACTGCAGAAAGATTATGGAACGCCTGGAATGTCTGTTAGTTCTCCACACCCGCATACAGGTGCGCGGGTGTGCATAGCTGGAAACCTCGCGTATGTATGAGCCCCCCTGATGCAACTAGAGATCGTCGCGCTTGAGTCTCAGCCTTCTCAGCCCTCAGCCCCCAACATCGCCCTGCAGCCTGCCCATCTATAAATCCATCTCGCCACCCGCTCTGGCATGGTTGCGCGTTGTCAGTGTCCGTACCTAGGTAGCGACCATGTCTACTTACTCCGACAACAGCAATGGCAAACCCTCCAAGAGAGGCACGATCCCCGCACTTTGGTCTGCGAAACATATTCCGCACAGTGCAGACTTCCCTGACCCATATGAATTGATTGGAGATGCATACGAGAGGATACCAGTCGCAGACGAGTGGGAATTGCCGGACCCGTAAGTTCACAGCATTGACAGTCTTCCAGGTCAAGACTCACGTAATGCAGCAACAGCAAGAGCCGGCCGTATTTGGCGCACATCAAATCGCTGTCGACTTCGTGGAGGACTTTACGACATCTAGCGGACTGGATGCAGGTTAGCACTACCCCACTACGCTGGAATGAGATCAAAGAGCACCCAGAGGAACGCGAAGCCCGTGCGAATAAGACAAACGTCACCTTCGTCGAGTATCGTCCTGCCACTGCACCAAAAGCTACAGCGATTAAATCGCCTGCTTTGCTTCAAGAAACTCTTCAAGCTCTGTCGTTTGAGCATACGAAAGAACCTCCCCTGCGCCTCTTCATAGTAGAAGACCTATCTCAACAAGTCATTGAGCTGCTGGGAGCGCGTTTCGATATAGATCCATTGTTCTTTCGAGAGCAGATCGATGACTACGTATGGCACAACACCCGTGACCCCTGGGCGTCACCACCCAGCCTAGTCTCAAGTATGAGACATCGGCCCTGGTTCAAGATGCGCAATATGAGGTTACGATACCACAAAACAGAAGAGGACTACTTCAACTCGAGGCTGGAAGCAAACTCTTGGAACGTACTCAGACGGCCTGATAACGATGAGAACCATTGGCATTACCAAGATGGAAAGGGAGCAGTCGTGTCCATTATGCGCACGCGTACATCCATGTGGATCGGCAAGGACAAGAAGTGTGGTAATGGAACCGTCGGTATCGTCTTGCTAGATCCAACTGTTAGCCAAGGCCGGCCACTCTGTAAGTACTAACGCAACATGACAGTAGCTGAGGTACTGAATTGCCTTACTGACACTGTAAAGGGTATGATCGTAGTAACTGGTTGCCAACACCCAAGATGGACACCAAAGTTTACCCCTCAATCAAGTCTTCAGTATCCTGGTTCGAAGACATTGTCCAAATGACGACTGCCTTCCCGTGGTTTGAGCGGAAAGAGGGAAATGAGATTAACGCGCAAGTCCTCGCCAAACCAACTATATACACCATCTGCGCAGAGTGGCTCATAGTGTGCGACTATGTAAGAGCTCGTCTCAGCCAGATAGAGTGGGAACTCGAGATGCCACGCCTCTTCCGCTCGAAAGGTGATGCCATTGACACTTCACTCAAGCGTCTGCATACCTGGCGGCGGCAGATCCCAGTGTTTCGGGAGATGATAACGGAGACGTTGGAACATGCGCTTCCGGCTGCAGCGCGGCTTACTACCCCGTCTACTCAGTCCTCCGCTGCGCCCACATCACCTCTCTCCGTACGCTCACTCTTTTCCGACAACCTGACCATAAATTACGATAACGTCGAAGGGTTCGAGGACATAGTGCCTGATTTCAAACGCGTCCTTGCCGCTGTCAATGAACTACAGGAGCGAGTTGACCGCCTGACTAGTATTGTCACATCGGAGATCTCCATCGAAGATTCGCGTCGCGGGCTCGAGGAGAACCATAACATGGCGAGGATAACATGGCTGGCGACCATCTTTATCCCGTTGACGTTCATATCTGGGCTGTATAGCATGAACGAGAGTGTTTCAGCATTGAAGACGACGTATGGTTGGTACTTCCTGACGGCCGTGCCATTCACGTTGATCGTCATGGCAATCGGCTGGGTGGCTGGAGGCGGCAGTCTGACACCGTGGAAGAAAAACACTACAAAGCAAAAGGGCATGATTGGGGGAAGAGACAACAAGAAAGCCAAGTGACTCAGTGTCACAATGTCTTAGGCGGTAGACTTCTCTACGTTCAGACGACGTACTAATGTAGTGTTCCTATCAGCTCCCACCCTGGACCACCACCAAGGCTTAGTTTGGCTACCATGTCCTCCCGGCTACAACGTGAATCTGAAACTAGGGTGTTGATGGCCAAGTCTATCCGCATCCGCTCGCAGCAGTCTATCATTCCGTTCACCTCTCTCTCGCTTTCTGTTTTCCCAGCCGAGGTACCAGCACTGTATGGCGGCGAGTACGATCGTCACTACCAATGCACCAAGGCTTACAGAATGGCCTAGAACATATTTCGGCGCATCGCGCTGAAGATAGATGAACGTGCCTATGAAGGCCGAGCAATTAGCGATGCTGATTACCATGCCAATTCCGACTGCGCGGACATAGTGAGGCGCAAGATTGTTGGACGCCCATCCCTGATGACAGATGAGTAAAGTAAGCATTTCGGTTCGCGGGCGAAGCTTACCATAAGCATGGGCGAACCCTGGAAGACACCGATCGCGACCAGGAACGTCCCGGCGTACCGCACGGCATTCGTCGTGGCCACTATCAACATAACGTAACCGCATATCCCTATCACGCAACCTCCTATGATGAAATAACCGCGATTCTTCAACTTGTCGGAGGCGTATGCCGTGCCAATGACCGTGATGAAAGCAGCCATGTTAGGTGGTACCGTAAAGAGCTGCGCGGTGGTGCTTTGATAGCCCATGCCGGCGATGATACTAGGAAGGAACAGCGAAAAGCTCTGTCAAGCTTTAGCATAGTCTCCGGCGTTTGAGATCCGAAAGGAGCTTACATAAAGCGGCACCAACAAGAAAAACCAGATGAAGGCAGAAAGGTACGTCTGCGGGGCTTTGAGTGCCATTTTGACCCAATACCAACTAAACTTCTCATCGTCAACATCAACTTCGGTGGATCCTCCTGCATCAAGCCTCATGCGTCGCAATGCCCACTCCTTCTCTTCATCACTCAAGAATCCTGCTGCGGCGGGGGTATCCGGCATGAAGAAGAAGCATACAATGCCGAACACAACAGTGATTGCGCCCTCGACTGAGATCATGTCAGCGCGACATCTCCACAACGTGAAACATTAGCGAGAACTTACTAAAGAAGATCCATGGCCATCTTCGATACCCCCCAACCTCGATGGTTGCCAGTCCCGAAGCGAGCAGTCCACCAAAAGCCCCAGATAGAGGCGCGGCGCAATAAAAGAGACCGCTTCTCAGCAGCATCTCGCCTCGCCTATAGAACATCGCAAGGTAGATGATCACGCCACCGAGAATGCCTCCTTCACATAATCCCAGCAACAGTCTACATGCCACCAGCCCTGCAAATGACTGCACGAAGCCCATGAACGTGCACACTAGACCCCATGCCGTGATCAGAGCTGGTAGGTATATCCCGGCGCGCAAACGCTTAACGAGTAGGTTAGACGGTACGTCGACCAGGATGTACGGGATGTAGAAGACGAGGAGAGCGATGTTAAAACGTGTACCGGTTGTGATGGAAAGTTCATCGGACAGGCCGGCTATCCTTGCGTTGCCGATGTTGCTGCGGTCTATGAACGAGAAGAGCCTAGAATTCTCACTCAGTATAGGCCGTGAACAGTGTGGAGTAGCAAAATACCATATCCCGAACAACCAAGGCAGAATACGGAGGTCGAATTTGCGATTCAGACGCTTATCCAGGGCTTGATCGATCGTCTCATCGAGTGTGATCGCCTTTTCGATGCGTTCAGTGTCTGTTTCCTTGGGCTTATCCATTGTGGCTGGTTGGTAGACTAGTCACGGTAGAACGCGCTTTCACGGCAGCAACAGGAGAAGAATGCGAACAGAAAATGGAATACAGATTAACAACACCGAAGGATCTAGCTAGTGTAACGCCCACGTCCGAGCAACTGTACATCTTCCCGAGCCAATGTTCATAGGCTAAAGTCTCTCCACATTGCGGGGAAGTTTCGAAGGATCACCAATGCTGCGGGGATATCTCCAAAGAGCATGCCGAGCTATGGAGAAAGGCTTGTTGACCAGTGAGCTTCTCGCCAAATGTCTTGTGCAAGGGCGATGTGACGGATAATGTTTCCCCGAGCAGTGCGAATGAGGAGACAAGCTGCGCGGCTGGTAAGCGAGATGTCAAGAAATGTGGCTGACGATGGCTCGAACCACGTGCCGGTAGCGCGCCGTTGCCGCCACCTATTTCGTCATGAACGCCCAAAATCCTCTAGCCAGAATAATGCTCGGCAAATCAACAACACGGTAGAAAATCTCTCCAACTATAGCGACCAGCGGTGCGCAGACCAAGAAGCAGACAAAAGTGCTCAGAGAACCGTTCATGCCGGCGTCGGCCATGTGCGTGTATAACTTGATACCGGCGGTGTAGATGAGTATCGATTGGACGAGGAAGTAGCCTGGGATGTGTAAGTAATTGTTCAATGACTTTGTCGAAGGGTTGCGACTTACTAAAGCTCCTCTTGCCTAGCGAAACGAAGAAGCCTCCGCGAAGGATAGCCCGGGGCAATTCGAACGTCTCAATCAATAGCATCGACCCGAGAATGATGAGGTAGTTGTCGACCCTCGCCATCGGCTGGTCTAGATCTGCGTTCTCGTTCAAGAATCCGTCATCGTACAGCGCGGTGTGACCCCATAGCTCATTGTCGCGCATGCCTGGTTTCCCGGAGATGAAGACGAACTGCAGCACAACACCGGTAAGGACCATCGCAGCGTAAAGTGGCCAGACTGGGATACCGAAGTTGCCGATCTTGAATCCTCGCTGGGAGCGGGCCTTGAAGTCCATGTTGAGGACCGCATCAGCAATGATGAGGCCAGTAACGCTGTACCAGGCCCAGCTCTGTACCCAGAACGCTGCTACGATGAAAGCTAGCATGGCCTTTACTCGCCATGAGGTGCGTGTATTCGGAACAATGACCATGGTGATGTAGACGGTATAACTTTGCTGGAAGAGCACGGACACTATCCAAAGCGTACCAGATGGGAAGACATCGTTGGCGGCCTGACTAGCGTAACGCTTGTTGACCCAGAAGATCTCAAAAAGGGAGTTGAAGTAAATCAAGAAGTTCTGGATCCGCGTCGGTGCGATGGTGGAGATGTTGCCAGTAGAGGCCAAGAAGTCGGAGATGTAGTCGGTCGAGGTTGTGCTGAATGCCGCTGCTGCAAAAGAGTAGGCGATGAAAGTCGGAATCCATAGTCTGATGCCACGACGGAAGACACTCGATGCGCCGACCTCACGCGTCTTGTTGGCGAGGTAAGGTAAGCAAATGGTGCGCGCGGAGAGGAAGATAATCCATGAGTAGATCAATGCCTCGTTGGCGAAGATTACTGAAAATGACTTTCGAAGTGCGACCTGGTACGCCGGGCCATCAACATTCTTCGAGTCTGGAAGGGCGGCTGGAAGAAAGGTCTGGAAGAACACGTAGAGGAATGATTGGAATACAAACAGGCCACGAAGCCCAATGAGGTAGTTCTGGTCAGCCGACAGGGTTGTCGTTCCTTGCTCGGCCGACGACGAGGGGAAGATAGCCTTGAGTTTGGATGAAAGGGTAGGCTCCATTGTTGCAGACATCTTGTTCGATATCGCGGTAAAGATGAGGATCTCGGTGATAAAGAGGAAGAGCAGCTTACAAACAAGGCAATTTACCCTCGACTTCTGATTCCACACAGACAACAAAACCAGCACGACCCTTGGCGACTACTTGCGGCAGTAGCACCACGTCCCGTACCAAAGACCCCCCGTGGGAGACCCGAGATCAGCACCTTGGCCACCAGAACGACCACGTACCTGAAGGCGACTTTTCTTTCCGTGACTAGCACAGCATCTGCCTACCGAGCACGGGAAGCGTTGAGCTTAGTTGCAACGCAAGCTTCCGAGCACAATTCAGGCGCATGCATGCCAAGGGTCAGCTATGCTTTTTGTGGCGTTCTCTACGTCCCGCTGAGCAGTTGTTCGATAAGCGTTGACCCTAGTCGAGGCTGGCAGCGGGTAACTTTGGCGGCATACAATAGTTCGCATTTCTGGCATCCGGACCACTTACACGAAGCGGGCGGCTGTTGATCGTTATCTTGATCTCGGATGTTGAATTGTCGGCCTGCCGACTTGTAACGTTGCCGTCTTCATCATACACATCCCAGACGCACGTCGTGACGTGCTCGATCAAAAGCACCCTGATCCCTCAACACCCAGGTACCGCCGGGCAACGGCCTTCCTCAGAACCTTCCACGTGTGGCGCATGGGGCAGCCCTACTTGGGCATCTACACCTGTCAGTGACCGCCATGTCAACTGCGGCCGTCCGTGCACATTGATTTTCATACCGAACATCCGTGCGATAGGCCACGAAGGGTCGTGAAATCCGCACGTTTTCCAAAATCCGAGGGGCTGACTCGTGTGCTCACACCAAAAAAGGAAGGTCCGCGTTCCGGAGAGCAAAAGCCAGCTGAGACAGATCCTACTCACCGAAGATAACGCCGTGTTGAATTTTTCTAGCAAGTTTGCGGATGGTTCCGCCGGCCTACGATGCTGTGCTACCCGCCAGGTGTAGTGTGGTAGGTAGCATCCCACGCGGCCTAGGGAACGCACACTTGCGAAGTGGATCTACGCGCTAGCGAGCGCGTGTCGATCGCCCGCATAGTCGACTTGTAATGTCCCGGCCACCCCTGGTGCTGTTGATTATTTCCTTTTTCATGTCGCTAGGCCGATGCTTTCTGGCAACGCATCAGGGTGCAGGGTCCGTTTCAGTAAAGCGCTGTCCTTCGGCCCTGCTTCATGCTAGGATTTTACTTATCTCTGAGTTTACCTTCCGTGATAGACTGTGCGTGACAGATCGGAAATCGTATCGCCGACGTGAGTCGCCCGGGATAAGGCTGGTGCTCTGCATTCCGCTGTGATGCCGCGCGTTATCTCATAGATCGAGTTTCACATGTTGACCACTCAGGAGCCAGGACAACAGAGTCAATCGATGGACAATGATCATTGGTAAATGAGAAGAGCGCATCATTTCTCGAAGAACCTTATTTGCGACAACGGTCATCGTGTCAAGATGTGCAGAAATAGTATGTAGTAATAGTGATTATGATGTAATTAATCGTGTATTATATACTGATGCGTGACTCATGAAAGCCTCAGCCGCCATTAATGGCTTGCGGGCTTCATCCCGAACTAAACGAGAGCATTCAAAGCCTTGTGCCCCTTCCCTATGATATTGACAAAAAAGAAAATTAAGAAGATAATATGATATGGTATGACCCTACTTCCTGGCTGTTGGGTTCCAGGAGCTGTACTTGACAAGCTGGCGAGCGTGGCCGTAAAGACCGATTGTGGCGTTGAGAACCAGGTAAAACGGGTACAGAACCGAGAAGAGAATGATCATCCTTCTGGAGATGTACTCGGATTTGACCTGGTTGGTGATCCAAAGAGTAGCAATCAAGCAGACAATACTATGACACGACACCGTTAGCGAGGTACAAGATTACGTCGAGGGCTGTACGAACCTGATAATGAAAAGCCACTGTGACACGGGGTACTGGAAATAGACCAGCTTCCAGAGCTCCTCCCCGGACGTCGGGAACTTGACGATAACGAATGATGCGACTAAACACGTGTACTGTGTGACGAGATAGTACGAGGACTCGCGGATGAGTAATAGCGACAAAACACCGAAGCGGGCAGTGAAGCTGCGCTTGGCATGCTCTTCGTGCAACGGATCCTTGACGCCATTCCAGACCATCTTCATGTGTCGCATACTCGCTTGAGCCCAGCCCTGAGCCCACCGGAGACGTTGCTTCCAGAATGCGCTGAAGGTTGTGGGGGCCAGCTCGTAGGAAGTTACGTTGAGATCATGAACGGTCTTGGCACCTTTGGAGAATGCGCGAAGTGCAGAGTCGATGTCTTCAGTGAGCATAGTGTCGTCCATCTTCAGATTGCGAAGAAGCGATGTGCGCCAGTAACCGTTGGATCCACAGAAGAGACCAAATCCCCACATAGTAGAACGACCGGGATGAGAGACAGCGTAAATCTTGTCGAACTCGACTGCGATCATGTTGGTCATGAAGCTGTCGTCGGAGTTGAAAATGATGCAGCGGCCTTGGACAATGTCGACATCCTTCTCGGCAACGAATCGTTCAGCGGCCCATCGGGGTGAGTTGGGGTGAGGGTAGTGGTCGCAATCGTAGATGGCGATGATGTCAGATCCAGTGTCCAGCGTGAAGTAGTAGTTGAGATTGTCTGCCTTGGAAGTCGAGTTGGGTACCTTGATGACCCTTGCATGGGGGAAGCGCATAGGAAGTTGGTGCAGCTCAGTCTCCAATGGCTCGATTGGCTTGGGAGTGTTGTAGAGGATGACGATACGGATCTTGTCAGAGGGGTAATCGAGCTGTTCAAGCGCGTAAAGAGCGCGATCCATGATGATGTCCTGCTCATTGGGTAGGTAGGCGACGATGAGAAGATCGAGGATGGGTAGCTTGTGGTGTGGCGTGGGGAACAGCCACTGCTTCTCCTGCGCTTGCGTGACGATTGCTCTTGCCTCGCGGCAGGGCGTGATACTGAAGAAGGCCTCCAAGACAGTTGTGCCGGCAATGTAAAAGTTGGTGCACATGTATATGAACCAGAAGATGGCAATCAGCCCGTTGCTGCAGTACATGTAGAGGCATACCGAGAAGACGTAGTAGGAGGCGACCAGACCGAAGGGCGTCCACTCAGAGATCCAGGAAGATGTCCGACCGATTGCCTCAGTAGCGATGGAAGGATTTTTGGCGACCGACTTCTCGTTGGCCGTAGGAGAAGTGACCTCCCCGACCTCAATTACGCAGTCCTTCGTGGTGTCAGACATCTTGAAACGAGTGTATGATGTGACAGTAACGATGGAAGAGGTAGTCAAAGCGAATGGTGACTATGATGGAGGGGGTGAGACTACTGACAAGGAGCGGATACAGAACATATATTCGGCCCTTGATTGCACAATTGCTTAGTGCGTATGGTAAACACCGTAGCCGACACGCAGCGACTGTAGAAGGGGCAAAACCGCCGAAGGGTTCATGTCGAAACCGTGATTACCGCCCGTGGGAGCTGGTCTCCATGCAAGCTTCGTGCTCAACTGAGATCAGCATTACCTAGCATCAACAGCGCCAAGTTGTGATAATGAGATTGGAGTGGGTCGGCCTGCACGTTGGCCATGTCGACCCCGGTACAGCTCTACAGGTCGGGAATGGTGAATATGCCAAGTCACATGTCAAACCCACGTCCACAAGTCTGGCGGGCCAACCAGGTGCTTTTTACCAGTTGACCGCAGTTTGGTCAACGTCAACGAACATGCAGAATCGGGCGGGTTGGGGAAGGAACATCGGAGGGACACACGCCAGCCGCTATTTGGCGGTGCATTTTCCTGGCATCCGGTGTCCACGGTGCCACTGAGCCTGCAGAAGCTGAGAGACGGGACACTGCACTGGGTATTGACACGACAATGGGTTCCCGCTGCGGCGTGCTGAGCGCATGAAGCACGGCTGGGACTGGCAGTGTGATGCGGACCCTTGTCGCCTTCCGGAAACGGCTGATATCGGTCGATGCTGGCAACGAAGATCAATGATCGAAACTGGGATGGTGATGAAGTTTCGTCGGGTTTGTTGAGGCAGAACGAGCGCGGGATGCATTGGGAGGAAACGTCTGTGCTAGCGTCGATGCACGGGCAGGAGTGCGGCGCACGTTTCCGACCCACCGACAGCGCGGGCACGGCATCTTCCTCAACCTTCTCGTCTGCACGTCCTACGGCGGCTAGTTAGCCCCATGCCACGACGTCCATTCTGCTTGCTATCAAGTACGGGCCTGCCAAGCAAAGCTTGCATACCTTTTTTGGCCTTGTTGCAGGGCCGCGCGCTCCCCGCTGAGGCAACGCTCCGATCATGACCCTCATGAAGCAGGCTAAGACTTTGTCCAAGATAGGGGACTTTGCAACGCCGTCAACCTGATGCCAATGCTGATCGGAGAAGCAAGGCGGCTCCTCCCCGTCCGGAGAGCAGTGTTGCAAGCTTAGGCCGGGGTCTTTACACAGGCCTTGCACAGCTAGCTGCATGCATATGTCGCAGACAAATACTGCCTTTCTGACTTGAGCAGCGGATCTGTCCCTGTTTCTGTTCAGTCACTCTCTCTCATCAGCATGTTTTCCTCTCATTTGCTCGGTCTTGCCCTTGTGCATATCTTGCCTGCGCTTGCGGATGTCACGCGTGGGCAGGACAATTGTACCTGCGGTTTCTACGACACCCAGACATCAGAGCTCTTTACCGACTCCATCATCGTGTACTTCAACGAGACTACCCAATTACCGATCGACTTCATCGCCGAAGACTTTGCTCAGAAGTATGCAAAGGATTGGGTCCGTCTGCCGTGCATCTGCCTGAAAGTCCATAGCTAATGCTTCCCAGAATGCTGTCTATCGCGAAGGCGCTTCTCCCGACAATCTCAGATTCAACAACGACTCTCTTCAGCTTGTTGTTGAACCTTCGACTGCCGAGCATCTCGTTCGAGGTGCTAGTCTGCGGACAAAGCGACGCGACATCCAGCATGGCTCTTTCCGCACTCTACTCAAGTCTGCAGACATGGATTCTGCGGGCACAGCGGCATCCATGATGTGGAAGTACAATGAGACCGAGATCACCGAGCTCAGTGTCATGAACATGAACAACCGACGAGACCCATGGGTGGGCACCTTTGTCAACAACGAATTCACTACGCGCAACCTCGGAATGAACTACAGCCAGCTTCTCAACAGCACGGCTGCGAACCGTAACTACACTACCCTTGGGGGTGGCCTCAGCAATGGCAGCATCAACCCATGGGAGTTCACCGAGTACAGGATCGATTGGACTGCAGACTACATCAACTTCTACATCGGTGGCAACCTCACTAGGCAGGTCCTACAGAAGAACAACGGTGGCATGCCTTCTGTTCCCTCGGCCATGTTTTTCAAGCATTGGTCAACCGGTAACCGCTACTCCATGCGTGGTCCGCCTGAACGCACAGAGTCTGTTGCCGAAGTTGGCTGGATCCGCATGTTTTTCAACTCTTCTACAATGAGCGTAGATGCTCGCGAGGATTTCGTCGCCAGGTGCCCATTGACTGATGCGTGCTCGATGGACGACATTGAACTCCGCGGTTCTACACCATATGGTGATGACGCAACAGAAAAATGGGAGCAGTACAAAGGCAAAGACATCAGGCGCATGCCGGCACTCTGGCTCTCCGTGTCATGCATCATATTCTCGACCGTCCTTATCATCCACGCCCTCATCCGACGTCTTGCTCCCAAGCTCAAGAGTGAAGCCCCGAAACCTAGCCCAGCTTCCTCCACAGAGCCAAAAGAGTCCGAAGACGAAAAGAAGAATCCATTCAGCGACAGCACTTTCACAGTGGCTTCGCATGAGATCTTCTCTCGTGGTGGTGCCGACCAGAAAACTCCTTCCGCTTCCGAAAAGCGCAACTCAGACGACGATGATATGGCGATCGAGAGACTCCCCGGTACCTCGACTCTCGGTGGCTCTACACCCAAGGATGGTCTCTCCAGACCTAACTCGGTATTCTTCGATAGCCGTGGGCCAACTCCTTTCAACAGCAACTTCAACACTACGCGCGAGGATCTCTACGTACCTATGCCACCGATGCCAGGAACGGCAGTGTCAAGAGGAGGCGACTCCATGTTGACTATGGTCGATCCTCACGCATCGATGATGACCCCAGGCACTCCAGGCACAGCCATCTCAAGAGATCGCAACTCCATGCTCACCTTGATGGACCCGCGCGCCACCATGACCCCATCCGTTCCCATGATTGCTCCCCATGACAAGATTACAATGGAGACCGTCACCGAGTCCGCTCTACCAGCTCCTCGTATGCGCCCCCAGCCTCTGCCTCAGCGACAACGTATCGACCATCTTGCTGGTCTGACGGCGCTCTGCTCTCTCGTGGTCACCCTGATGCATTTTGGTCTTACCTTCGTCCCTGCCATCGTCACACCTGGTGCAGACGCACACAACGCATCTGAGCCATGGGCCCAGAGAATCATCGGTCCGTTCCTGCTCAATCAGATGTGGCTCGGTGTCTTCTTCACAACCTCCGTCCGTTTCTTGACAGCACCTTACCTGCGCAAGGGCAAGATGGATGAGATCGCCAAGGCAGCCGTACGCCGAACACCCCGTCTTATGATTCCTGTCGCTTCGATGGCCCTACTGGAGTACTTCTTCATCGACGTTGGCGCGACCAAGTTCTTGCAATACATTCCTTCGCTGACCTGGTCGACCTGGCCCTACGTGAGCCGCTACAACAACTTCGGCCAGTACATCTCTGAAGTTCTCGAACTCATGTTCCTCGTCCCCAACGCCGTCCCGCAAATCACTCTGCACTACTGCACCGGTGTCCTCTGGACCATCGCCGTGCAACTCCAAGGTTCCTGGCTCGTCCTTCTCGGTGCTGTCGTAGTCTACGAGATCAAGACACCATGGAAGCGCATGTGCTACTACGCCTTCTGCCTCATCAACCACTGGTACGCTCAGTCTTGGGGCACATACCTCTGGCTCGGTCTGCTCCTTACCGACCTCGACGTGACCTACAAGTGGAAAGCGTTCCTGGCCACACGACCGGGAGCATACTACGCCACCATCACCTTCTTCTGGGCCTGCGTCGGCGCCAGTTTCGCCGTCAACGTCATTCCTAACTGGGTCGACACGGACTTCAACTTCTCGACTGCGGAACGCGGCATCCACCCCGACCCTGTAACCGGCGTAGCCATTCAGGACACAGACCAGGCAGGCTACCCGCCATACTACACGCCGCGTCTCAACGGTGTGCTCTTCGCAGGCGGCATGCAAGCGATTGTCGAGCTCTCCGCCGCGGTACAATGGGTCCTCTCCACGCCTCCTTTCCTTGTGCTCTTCCCCCACGTCTTCACCATCTACCTGCTCCACGGTCTTGTTTTTTGGACATACGGATCCTGGCTCATGGTCGCCCTAGCGGAGCGCGGATTCAGCTACGGCATTAACGTGACCATTGTCGGCATAACATCCTACGGTGTGCTCTTCGCCTGCCTCCCCATCGTCACGCCCATCATCGAGGCGCTGGGTAAAGACATGACAGCATTGGTATGGATGACAGCAACCAAGAAGTCGCCACCGAGACGTCGCACACTGTTCCCCTTCCCGGAGGACCTCTTCACTGGCCGTGCTGTCAACGCCACTGCGGACGACAAGAAGGATGGCGGTGATGTGGAGAACGGCATGGGAAACCGTGCCTCTGATGGTAGCACCCTCAATGGAAGTACTCCGAGTAGCGGCCGCCCCAGCAACGACAAGGGCAAAGGTGTTTCCACCACGGTGATGGAGTACAAGTTGAAGGCGTTCTCTACCGATGAGGATAGGAAGGACACGCATCCTTCGGCACGCATGAGCCACTTCTCAACAGACTGATGACTAAAGCTCTGTTGGTCGACTGGGACATGCAATACCCAGAAAATGTTTAATGCTGGGTGGCGTTTATTTCGTGTTTTTTATCGTACACAGTTGTGCTTTTCCTTTGCGGTCTTTTTCGTTGTAGTTATTACTCTGGAATATCGATTTAGAAGTTCAAGAAACGTCCATGTCTCAACCTGATCAACTTGCATAGTGACATTGCCTAAGACTTCATGTGAGGCGAGTTTGCGTTTGTCATGATACCATGCCAAGGATCAATGGGAATGCTGATGATGATGATGATCAATAATTGCTATTCAAAGGGTTTTGACTGCTATTTCGTGTCTGCGCCTTCCAGGCTCTAGCCAATTACGATCCAATACACAATACAACATAGAAGGGAAAGAACAGCATCATGACAGCCATTACAAGGAAAGCAGCTCAGTGATGCTTACTCGACGATCTCCAGCTCGCCCGTCCTGTGCTTGGCAAAAGTGTCCTTGTGTTCATGCCAGATGCGCATCAGCTCGTCCACGTATTGCTGATGTATCTCGTTGATGTAATCGTTGTCTGGGTGCGTGTCCTGCATCACCCTGATCGGGCGACCGACAACGATGTTGATGGGTCTCCGGTACGGCATCATGCCTACGTCGTAGTTGAAGACACCCCTCGCGTGGAAGATGGGCACCGTAAAGCCCATGAACTTCTTGACGAGCATCTGGAACTTGTGTATGTAGGGATGCGAATCGGTATCGAGTTGGTCGTAGACGTCGTTTTCGCCGAAGGCGAGGACAGGGACGAGGTCGGCGCCGGTGCGTATGGCCATCTTGACAAAGCCCTTGCGGCGGTTGAGGACGAGCTTTATGGAACCGGGGCGCGCATCGAGGGATTCACGTGCGCCGCCTACGACGATGGTGATGGCGCGGCCCATGCCTTCGTTGTTATAACCGCCTTTGGAGAGGATGTTTTCGCAGGACTCGCGAGATACGGAGGCCATGCCGAGACGAAGGGCGTATTCGCGATAGATGGGGTAGCGGAAGTTGGAATCGAGGGTCAGCAGGGCGTTGGTGATGCCAGGGAAGAGCTGCGAAAAGCCAAGGGCTTCCGTTGCAAAGGCAGCGAAGGCGCCATGGGAGATGATGCCATGTGGGTGGTAGCCGAAGATGTACTTCCTAGTAGGCTCCAGCTCCTGGGAGCGATGTAGGCGGGCGGGGTAGTATGAAGCGAAGAGCGACCAGACGGGCAGCCGGCGGAACCAGTCGCTGCGGAACGACAGCTCGCCCGACGTGCCCGCGTTGGAGAAGAGGACGTAGATGGTATACGGCAGGAGGATGGGCCAGAGCAGGGGTATGCTGCAAAGGAAGAAGAAGATGGCAAGGCCGCCGACGATGCTGAGCGTGTGCATGAGGACGGCGAGGGTCTGGAGGCGGCGCTGGAGGGGAACGTTCATGGGCGCAAAGCGTATTCTGCGACGGTCAGCATTGTACGCCTTGAACGGAGTGCATGTCAACTTACTTGCTCTGGGACCATCCCGCGCCAGCCTGTCGTCCTGTGGTGAGCTCCGAGTTCCTGCGCTTGAGGTCGGTTCTTCGGTCTGCTTTGGCGACCTGGAACTCTTGCTGCGGCTTCACACTCGTCAGCACATCGCCATTGCCATTGCCCTTGCCATTTCCGTTCGTGTGTGCTCCGTTCATGTCTTTCTGTGCCTGCTCGCCCTGTTTGCGGCCGAGCGACCCGTGAGAGCCGCGCGATGAGACGCGACGATGGCCCTTCACTGTTGGACTCCGGGGCTCCTGACCCACGCCTTCGAGCGATGTCTTGTCTTCTTCAGAGGGGACCTTGATGCCATTGGTCTTTACCTCGTTGGCCTTGCCCAGTATCTTCTTCCCGTTGTGTTCGGCGGTGCCGTCGGTGCCGTTGGCATGTGATTGTGGCTGCTGGGGCTCCAGGGCCTCTTCGGCGGCGTCGGCGTACGACTTGGGCGGCAGATGGTGCTCAGCCCGCTCTTCAGGCGCCGAGGGCTCGGGATTCAGCGACATGGCTAGCGATGGGCTGGGACGGAAGCAGTTGGGGGGAGATGCTTCGCAGGGTGGGTGGAATGGGCATGTTTTGGGTTTTGTTGGCGCGCATAGCGTGCGTTGGACCTTCCTGACATTCCGCGCGTGGAAATGACGTACCTCGGTGGCTTGTGGTTCCTTCCACGGCCCGGCATCGCCAGGAAGCCGACAAACAGGAACATCAACAGCCACCTCTCAACATTTTGATCCATCAATTACAGAGTACACGCCTCTAATAATCCGTCGCTTTAATTCATTTCGCTAGATGCAGACAGATTACGTGCTTCTCTATGGCCCCATCGTTCCTTCTCCATGCCAGCTGCTCGCTCCTACGTAGCCAACAAGCGAGGGTGTGGCGCATGCTCCACCGCGGCCTCAAAGCCTTCGACACCGCGTCTCACATGTTTGCCACTTCCTGATTCGTCAATATCAAGACATGCTCTTACTGCGCTGCCATGATGTTCTTTGCTTATGTGCAACTGAAGCGCAAAGAGTATCTCTCTCCTGATTGATCGTTCGTGTTACTTCGTCCTTTTGGGAGCAAAACCTGAAACATGTCCTTCCAAGCTACAGCAGCACACTCGTCTCGCATCACCAAGCCAAGAAGAAAAAGTGCCGTCGCAGCACTGGGTCTCAAACGAACAACTTCATTACCCTCAGCAGCGAGTTCAAAAAGGCGGTCGCTACCGTACGACACTACCACTGCCTTTGATGATGACGAGGAACTAGATGATACCGGTGTGATAGCCTCTCTTTCCGATGACCTAAACTTTCGCGATGTCCCACAGTACATGGAGTACATCCGCAACAGGATGTTTAGCGACATGCCAGAGAAGGCCGGTATGAACTCGACCAGGATAGCAGAGGTTTTGAATTTTCGGAGAAGATTGCCACCGTTTGTCACGGTAGCGCATATCGACGCACTCAGCACCTCGTCAACGCGGATTGAGCGGGAAATTGCTGAGCTAGCCAGAGCAGGTATCCTGAGAAGGGTGACGATACCGAATCGGGGGGTTGGTGCTGCTGCAGTGGGTGATGGTATTGCTTCGGTGAGAGAGTGGCAGAACCTCGTGCAATCTCATGCTGAGCTACCTGAAGATCTGAAAGGTAATCAAATTCGCCAACCACCCTGTTATCTGTCACTGACATAGCATCAGAAAAATACATAACAGCCATGAACACCAACCCGATATCTACATCCATCCCCGGCACAACCTTCACCTCTCCCCAGCTATCCGCCCTAGTAACCTTTGGCTTCCTCACCTCGGCCTCAAACTACCCTTCCCACACCTCGCTTTTCGCCTCTCCGGGCGCCAGCTCACTCCTCGCCGTCTCCACATCCGGATCCCGCCACGCAGCCGGTTCTCTAGACGCCGTCGGCGGCACGCAAGCAACCCAGCACATCCACGGCGGCACTTCATTATCTGGATCCCGCCCATCCGTAGCAGCACAGTACAACTTCTCCCTGCCCAACATGGGCACACACATTAAGCTGCTGGTTGATGCACGAAACCACCTACTCACTCTGCTGAAGAAGACAAAGCATAGAGAGATGCCACTTGATGTCCTGCGTGAGAGATGGGACGGTAATGTCGCGGCGCATGATATCAAAGCGGAGAGGAAGAAATTGAGGGGCGAGTTTGCAGGCGTACTACCTGGGCGAACGAAGAAATGGAAGACATTCTATGGGATGAGGTTTGAGTGGGTCTTGGAGGAATGTCTAGGTGCTGGCTTAGTTGAACTCTTTGAGACCGGTAGCGTTGGTAGAGCTGTGCGAGCGATATCTTGACTTGCACTCGCTTTCTCATGTTGTTTCGCAACCAGACCTGCTGCACGTCCAATCGTTATCAGCTCAGGTGGACTCAACGATCGACATCCCACATTCCTCCACGCGTACGACCCAACGTCGATCAGTATACTTGAAACATAAAGTGGGACTGATGACGCATACCAACACACCATTAAGCGCAAGGGATGCCAGCATCAGTTTGGTCAATTATTCATTTCTTTGTACGATGCTGCACTAAACTGCTCTGCTATCTGCAATTTGTCTTGGTACATGTTTGATACCAAAAGTGCTGACCTCCATCCTGCGTGATATGCTTCATAAACTCCCAACCCCTGCTGCACTGATGTAGCCTCATCGCGTGAGCATGACAATCTGGTTTCGTTCATTCATCGTGACCGTACGCCTGAACTGCTGGAACATGAAATACGAGTTCGAGATAATCAGGTGAAAACGCCATAAAGTCCACGTCGTGGAATGCAATCTGCCCAAGTCGGCAGAGAAAGACGTTGGTAGAACGATCGTAGTGCATGCTTCCAGTAGTGATAGTTGCACATGACGATGCTTTCCGAGTTATGATGGTGCCAGACGCAGTAATCGCCGTTACGTGCCTGGTTTCCACGAAAGCTGTCTTTATAATCCTTCGATCGCTCATGGCCATGAGCGATACGAAGACCTGGTATAGGGTTGTTCTGGAGTATGAAAGTTTCCGTTTCGTAGGCGGTAGAGTACTGATACACGATTGTGAAGGAGTCTGACGTCTCATCTATGAGGTAGATGTCCTATAGATCGTGGGGATTAGCCACTACAAAGCAAGGATGTGAACGATATGACCTACCGGAGATCTAAATGTCAAGTCATGTAGAGAAGCTAGTCCATGTAGAAATCGCCCTTGAGGATCCGCTCCTGCATGGCATCAGGCACCCTAGGCTTGGGCATCTCACGAACGGGTGGCTCCATGATCGTAACGCTCTTAGCACGCTGGTGCGTCGGACCGGAAGGGCTCAGCATGGGAGGGGGCCCGGAGATGGAGCCTCGCTCGGCTCGCGATCGGAGGTTCTCAGCGAAATTGTAACCTTCGCCTGTTGAAGACGACGTTAGCGAGTAGTTTCCAAGTATGTTCTCGGACTGCTCTGCAATGGTGGAGGGCCAGATGTGTGATATGGAAGTAGATCGCCGCGAGTGTGCATGGGTAAAGGGACGAAGCAGGGTAGCGGAAGAGGGCAATGACTGTGACAATGAAGACAGACCTCGACCTCGACCAGTCGGGGGAGAGGAAGCTTTATGGATGGGTGGTCTACCATTTGGGTTCCCAACGCCTCCGTTGCTCTGCCTAACATCCCGCATTGCACGAGCTCCGAAGCTCAGCCGTCGAGCAAAGGGTGTGGCTGGGTTGCTGCTGCTAGCAGATGTGGAAGGGGCGTAGTCATCTTCGAAGGGGCTCTCGTCGACCGAGCCAGAGTTGGCGCTGGAGATGCTCTCGGTTCGGGTTCGCGGGGTCTGGAGGAATGGGGACGTCTGGCCAGGCGAAGCACCCAGACCGATAGTGGTGAGCGAAAGCCGCCGTCTCTGAGCGTTGGCAGCAGCTGTCGTGATGGGGCCCGTGGCAGCCTGTCCCCCGGATTGCTGGCCTACATAGCCGCTTGACCGGCCGAACAGGTCCTGGAACGTCTGGCTGGTCACTGAAGCACGTCGGCGAGGGTCCGGCGAGGCGAGCGGGGGAGAGTTCCGGTCATTGGAGGACATGATGGGCGTGGCAACGAGGTTTAAGAGAGGTTCAGAGTCTGTATGAAGTGCTCAATTGAGTTGAGGGGTCGTGCGCGTAGAGCAAATCAAGATGGGGTGCGTAGAGAAACAAAGCAAGGGGTGGGATGGTTGATAAGTCGCTAGGCGCACGGACGGGGTGTAGTACGTCAGTCAGCGGGGGTTGATGGCGTGATAAGCGATTTACGTTCGCCGCAGGGAAACCGCGTAGTGTAGGATAGACTAGCAGAACACGTGTCCGATGTTGCAACAAGACAAGAGAAGAAGGTCGAAAAGAAGAGGAGCAGGAATGATAGACAGGAGAGTAATATGGAAGCAACACTGGGTGGCTTGGCTGCGCTTGCCAAAGGATGCCCATCTGCGCTAGGGCCGCGAGCGGCTTAGCGTCAATCCCTTCCCCGCAGAACGTGGATGCACGATGCGTGGCCCTTTCATCTGACATCCAACCACATTCGAGGGCAACTCGAGCCTAGCCGCTGCACTCCCCGCAGTCGAGCCCTTTGACCCACCCTCAGTGCCCACAACGACTATCGCGATCAGCACCGACACGGTAAGTTCCTAGCTAGCATGAGCTTGGTATGAGCTATCTCGCCACCTGGGTGCTTCACATGTTTAAGTCCATGTGTACATAGTCATGGCACTTGCTCTGCACAGATCGAACCGACGGCGCCTATATCATGTCCGCATCTGTTCGGAATCTTCCCGGAGCGGGTGTCTGCTACATGCAACCGCCTTCTGTGGGGTGGCGGGTCCTGGATGCAGGTCCAGGTTGTGCGGAGCCTGCGGAACTTCTGACAAAAGCAGCCTCCATAAGACGTCGCATACTGCGGGGAATATACAGTAAGCGTCATATGCGCCATTCCAGTGAGCGCGAGCAGAAGGGGAAGGTTTGTCGCTAGTTTGTGGATTTCTTGATTCCCACACTGGAGCAACACCCACTATCTCGAAGCCCAAATGCACGCAACATGAACGACACCCACTTGGGCCACATCGTGTGTAGGCCAGATGGGTTCCACGAACTTAGCGTTTGGATAAGCGGCCAGTTACACGTATAGATGACAGAGTCGTTGTACGACATGTAACTGGGCCATGCATGATTGGCTGCTGTGGACCTCCGGTGCCGACCTGTTGTCTTGAATGCGACAAGATGCAGACTCCCGACATCCACACCGAGATGAAGCTTGGTCTAGCACTTAGTGTTACAGATACATGGATCTCATGGTGCATGGGGACAGTCTATCTCCTACGCTTAACAAAGCGCGAGAGCCTACAGCATGCGAAGCTCAGCTACGAACTGCGCCAGATCCACTTCGTTCGGTCCGGTCTCGTCTTGAGTCAGTCAGCCATCGGCCACGCTCCCAATTCCGCGGAATCCTTCTACATATCGGAGCTTGGCACTGTATGAATGCGGAGCCGGTATCAGCTGAGGTCTGCAGTCTAGGGGGCGCACTCCACCGCTTTTGTGTTTACTATGCTAAAACCAATTACGCATTGACCTTTCAATTTGAGTGAGCTCGTTCTACTTCGCACTATGCGGACAATGATGGATTTGCAGCGTACGGCGCCGACGATGGACCGCTGTATAAATGTGTTTGTGTAAACTATGGATACAAGGAGTGTAGAGAAGAGAAAGTGGTACACCAATTGTGCCCGGCTAAAAGCACGGCAACATCAAAAGCTCCGCAAGCAACCGGTCAAAAAAAAGGCAAAGGAAAGAATCGGAGATACATAGAATCATTCGGTTACCTAAAAACCGAAATCGGGTGGCCTGAAGGAAAGACAGAAAGCAACATAACAAAGGCCAGCGAATACAGACCGAAGTCCGGCGACCTTGAGTATCCAAATGAAGAATTCAACTAGCGTGCGGACAGCCGTAACGTCGTAAGGAAAGACATGAAGGTATTAAAAGGTGCAAAAAGTCACAGAGAAAGGAATGGAAAAAGTGCACAAAGCCGCCAACGCCAGACCAAAAGGAAAAGTGGGACGACTACATACCAACTCAACTGTTGTGTCGAGCACGACGTAGTCCGCTTGCAGATTGACATTACTGCATTGCTCGCTTCGATTCTCGTTCGTGTACCTCCGAACCCGACCTCTTGCGATTCTCGTAGACGACATTGCGGAAGAGAGCCATGTAATGAGTGGGCGCATGAGAATCTGTTAGCTTGCGTTCGATGTCTTGTAGCATTGCCCAATGATTACGGTATACGTCTTCCTGAGGCAATGACCCGAGTGCATCGAGAACAAATGGCGGGTCGTCATCTGATGCTGCTCCAATCAACGCAACGTATAGGTTGCTTTGAACAGGGTCTGATAGGGCCTCCATCACACTCCACTTGACGCCTTCATATGCATTCTTATCGCGGTCCGTAACACGGTCGAGAATCGTAACAAGAGCCGCCGCTGCTCGGACGGCCACGTCCTCGACGTCAGCATGGCGTTGATAGAAGTCATCAATGGCTTTGACTAGTGATGTCAACTTCTGTGCACAACTGGAGACGTCGAACCGAGGGGGGCCTTGAGAGAGGTTGTATGGTCCCTTGGCTATGTACTCATCCAAAGCGTCGAAGGTGGAAGTAATGCGCTTGTCGATCTTTTCGAAGAAGACACGGCTTTCGAAGTCCGGGTCGATGATCTTGCGCATTTGGAGATATAGGCTGGGATACCAGTTTGCGTACTGCGTAAAGAGCTCTGTCAACTCCTGGTACTTCTTGGACCGTTCGGAAGTAAGAGGCGACTCGGGATATTGAAACTCTCCAGGAAGTGCATCTTGTGGCTCGTAGCATGAAAACATATCAATGACTGTCTCCTTCAAGTCGTCGTCTTCAGGCAGATTGTCATCCCGATAAACCCACTTCAGGTCGTTGGCGATATTGGCTAAGCCTTTGGTGTCCAGTAGTTCCGCAGGCTTGACGTCTTCGATCTTCGAGCCATCGGGAGAAAGGTGAAGAGGCGTCTTGACCATATCGTCTGGAGAAGTTGAGATGATCTGGTCTCCGACCCAATAGATATGCTGGGGCTACTTTTAGTGATGCGTCAATGGTTGTGTATGCGAGAGCGTACCTTGCACGCGAGACCTTTTTCGTTTGCGCCACACGTACACTCAGGTCTTCGTAACTTCCCACCCATCGCCACAATGATGTCGTCGTCAAGATGGAAGAACTTCTTTGGGCTGCCATTCGGGCTATAATCATCTTCCGAGACTGCGCAGTACTTGAGCCTGATATCGCTACCTTCCAGTCCTCTTTTGGCCCGCCTTCGTAGGTCGGTGTCGAAGGCCGAGACATTGTAATGAAGGTTCTTCGTTGATATAACCAGGGAAGGCGTAGGGGAAACGGTGGACTCGACGGATGGTATGGGCTGATCTTCCTCAGAATGCCCCGATGATTGTGTACTAGCTCTTGCGGCCCTTGCGGCCCCGGCACGAGTGGTAACCATATCCTCTCCGAGAGAGAGCTTTGAGAATTGCTCTGCTGACATGGAGAATCTTCGTTATGGGGTACTTTCATACTAAAAGTCCAGTAAGGAGCTATATATCAAACCAACTCCCCCAGCTCCACGCCACCATCTTAGTTGATCCATCGTGTAGGCAGAGCATGTCCTCCATCTCACGACGGCGCTTAACGAGTAGGCCTTCCGTGCCGTAAGGCATTCGTACGTGTGAAGCGGATGTGGCTTGCTCGGGGAGAACCGAAAGTAGGGCAGGAAATCTGTCAACGCCGCAGTACTGCCTGGCTTACTAGAACGAGTGCGGTAGGGTGACCACGGACATTTGCCGCGATTCCGTGCACGTTGGTGTCTTTATCGCGTCAATCATCTGCTTTTGGCCAGCATAACTGTCATAATACCCACTTGTTCACGAGCATTCCTCGTTGTGCACCAATGACATTGCATCGGTAGACCCAATGCCCAGTCTGCTTGAGGCGAAGCGATGAAAGCTTTAACCCGACGCGGTTAAATTAGGGGCGGCCGACGATCAAGGAATTGCCTTCTCCAGAGAATTATCTCGTTTTGCCGCCGGACCTTAATCTCAGAAATGCCGCTAAATGGTCAAGCTCAGCTATCGCAGGCTGAGTCGCAGTGATAATGCAAGGCACGGCGTTGGCGCACCGCAGCGGAGGCGAGGCTCGTGATCCAGCTTGCAGCAGGAATGCTACTTCCATGCAAACCCGAATCCGTGCCGACACGCTGTACACGAGAAGCTTCGCTGCCAGGGATAATTAATGTAATAGCAAGCCTGGTGAACTTGCTCAAGCCGTAGGCAGCATCGGTCCGTAGTGGTGGAGTAGCGAGAACTGACGTTACTCAGCCATGATGTACGGCGCGCGCGAACCCTGTAACTACCAGTCAATATCTGGACCTCGAACCGTTATAAGGCTGACTGGAATGAAAGGAGTAATACGCTTCGAGTTAAGCTTCTGACCGCATAAACATCTATTTCATGCGTGGCACATTCTGATGATGTCCACTTTGTTGAGGATGCCTTGGGCCGCGCATCAACGACCTAGATAGCCAGGTAGCGCTCGCGACTGTGTTGCACCGACGTAATTCACTAGCAGTAGCGACGGCTTTGGGGGCTGTGGAAATGCCCAGGTGTCGAGCGCGTGCCATCGCTGGTGGATGCATCGTGTGCATCCATCATGGTTCCGAGGTTTGAGGGTCAGGTCGCGTCGCGAAGCCCGTCTGCACCCACAGCCTCACCGTTCGCGCAGCGGGCTACGACGAGGACGTGAACTCTGCCATGCGATCACAAGCTCCAGGTTTCCATGACGGCTTTCGGGAATATTTTTAATCAATGGGGCGCCTCTTGCATGAGCCATGGATGCGTCCATTCAGCAGTTTCGACTAACCGCCGTGCGAGTGCAAGAGACGGAACGGCCCCGGACGAGCAACAATGAAGATCTAACAGGTACGAGGTGTTGTCACAGATTGAGACAAGCCCCCAAAGTCGAGCGGCGCAGTGTGTTCATGCTTGGAGTGGGTGAATGTTTGCGAGGCGCGGATGTCTGCAACGGCTTCCAGCTGTTGTGTTAGGTCATGGCGTGACGGCGTGGATCCCAGGCACAACACTCGGGATCCGCGCTAGCAGCCTGGGGATCCACCACACGGGACCGGCTCCGATCAGAAGTTGTTGGAAGCATCGATTGTTGCTGCCTCGCCCAAATTAATGCGATGTATTATGCAGCTGGGGCCATCTCTGTGCGATGGAGAACATCCAGGTAGCAGGCAGGCACGGACGGCAGGTTGCGATACCGCCCAGGTGTGGTAGTCGACCTCACGCGTCACTGCAACAGAAGATCGAAGCTGAAGGATTTAAGGTGCAGCAGGTCTGCAGCACGGGTTTGTTGGTATACGAGCCTAGTCACAAGCGACCTAGTCTTCTGTGCCATCGATGCAGCACAGAAGCAGCTAGACCCACTGGCGCGGGGTCCAAAGCTGACATCTGCTCAAGCACCGAGGATACGCATAACACATACCATCCACACCATCACGCAGATTATCGTTACTCAATACACTGTTCGCATCTCTTCATCGAATTAGAGCTATTCATTGCAACCGAGCGGCAAACATGTCTCAGCCCACGGCACCCTCTATACCTACATTCTATCGCATATTCTTTACATACCTCGACCCCATCATCTGCGCTTGGGGCGCAATCATGGACTTCTTCATGCCCACTGTCGTCCTCTCTTCACATATCCCCTCCCCAACCCCAGACATCGGCCACGCCATGATCCTCAAGCAACGTGGCGGGGGCATGCTAAATTTCGGCATCATGTCTGCTGTCCTGCTACGATACACGAACGACATGAACGTCTGGCGCATTGTCCAGTTGTCGTGCTTCGTTGTCGATCTGGCGTACTATTGGGCAGTCTGGGAGGTGTTGGAAAAGCAGGGCAGACTAAGCGTAGGCACCTGGCGGGCGGAGGATTGGGGAAGTATAGGCATTACGGCGTTTGCAGGGCTGGTCAGACTAGCATTCATGGCAGGGGTGGGATTTGGTGAAGCCTCAAGGAATGACAAGAAAGACTTGTAGGCCTTGAAGAAGAATTCCTACTACAAGACTCATTACGAGCGTATGAGCGCAAAAGAGTTGTTCGGTGCGAGATCATATTTTGTTCCGCTTGTCTGCTCATCATTGCCAGTCGCGATCCGTGGTGTTGATATAATTGCTGGGCTGTGCTCTGCGTTTACAGCTATATTACCCCGGGACCCAGCGCGAACCACTCGGCTATGTCTTGCCAACCGTGTGCTACACTTGGTGCTGACGCCTGAAGCCTTTGCAGCTCAGCTGCGAGCACGACTGCCTGTCTTGATCCAATCCTCAATGCAACAAAATGGAGAATGCCAATGACCCATTGCCGCATTTGATGCGAAATAAGCACACACGTACCCACTGCATACAGTGGCTGGACGAGCTGCATTAGTCTCGGTGAGATGACTGAATCGATAAAGGTCCCCGGTTCTCTCATGATAGGACCATCCTTTGTTTCATCTTCGGGGGCCAATCCAGCAGCAGAGAAGACCGGGGATGGCACCATGCCGATGGTCTGGGGAACTGCGGCAATGATTGCGGCAACGTTAGCTCGTAGCACATTCTCCTCATGCTGTATACATGCTTTTAAACTGGCAGCGTCGTAGAGCGGGGAAGTTTGTTCCTCACGAACCCTCATCAGGTTTGCTCTGATGATATCGTGTACTTGAATTCCAATAAACCGGGTGTAATTCCACAACTGCGCCATGACGGGAACGAGGCAGATGCTGTATGTTTTTCCACAGTAATGAACTGAAGGTACATCAAGATGGACCCTTGTTGGATGCCAGGCTGCAGGTAAAAGAGCCTTGATATCCTCTAGCTCTTGACTGAGATTTCTCGCGCGGTTGATTGTTTCCACGGGATCTCGGCTCTTGTCTTGACCGAGTTTGACGACTGCGTCCATGACGTGCAGAATGCCGATCATGAATTTTTTAACAAGCTCGTTGAATCCCGATTCCAGGGGGATGCTGTCGTACAGCTCTTGCAAGTGCTCTAGATATTGGTGTGCGATGTTAGTTCGTGTATTACATGCAGTCCGCCTAGGATTGTGACTAACCTGGAATACCCGTCCCTAGTTCAAGCGTGAAGAATAGAGCGACGCCGTATGACTGCTGGAATATTCGCCGTCCAAGTTCTGTCTCGAATTGCGACTTGCCGCGTAACATGAAGAGGGTGTAAGCCCCGCTGACGTGCTTTGACCACCTATCGATGGAACTCTTATCTGTGTATACCGTGCCCTCGTACATGCCAAGTAGGATGACCGAAACCAAAGTGCTATCTTTGACCGCGGCTTCGTGCGACATGAGCGCTCTGTTTGTTTCCTCCAATGCAGAACCGTATGCGATACGCGCTTTTCGCATGACGGCAGGAGACTTCGCTGCATTGGCGAAGATTGCTAGACTTAGGGCGCGGAAGCTCTCACGAAGCGTACCCTCGATATTCGGCCGTGACAACAGCTGGGGAATCCATTCGAATTGGCCTCCTTGAGGGAAATCGGCAGCGCCTGCATAGTTGGTGAGGAAGAAGCCTTGCGCTTGGGTGTCGATATTCAGCGTGGGTTGCAAGGCCATGATCTCAGCCTTGGGCGGACTCTGCACCGGATAGATCCGCTGCACGCTTCTGATCCTGTTGGGTTCTCCACGCCCCAAAGGTGTTCTTGGTTCTTTTGATTTGGCAAGCTCTTCGTAACGCTGTTCCGCTTTCTTTGCCACGACGCGACTCTCATTCTTGAACATTAGGGAAGCCACGTCGCGGTATCCATGGCATTCTTTGCCTGCACGGAGACATTGCGAACAGGAAGGCCGCTTCTGGTCACACTGGAACAGCGGATTAGTGGCCCAAGTATCTACTCACGCGTGCATTACATACTTTGATCCTGCGGTCCCTACATGTCTTGCAACCTGGAGAAGGTCTGCCAACATTGGGCATTTCGAGAAATGATGACTAATTGCCCGGTGGTGATACGACGCAGTCCGGACCCGCACTGCTAAGTTCTCACCTACATCGATGATGGGAAGAAGGGAACGCCACGTTTGTGTTTGGGGAAAGTAAGCGAGCAGCAAGGAATGCAAGAACCGCTCCCGGGCCTATGTACCCCACTATTGAATCGTGACTAGGCCGGACCGCAAATGGGCAATTGTGGCGAGCCCCCCTTGCTTTAATTTCACAGTAGACTCAACAATCGCACGACGCTTGCTGCCGCACCAAAGCTTGAGGCCGCGTAAGATCACAGCACACTAGCATCTGCAGAAACATATTCTATTACGATGAAAGATACATCCTCCATTTACGACAAGTCGATAATTCGTCACACATAATATTTACAAATCATAAAGCCTCCGTGGCGGATCTCACAGCTCAAATAGCATCCCTAGAGTTGACCTGCTCAAGATGGGCCGAGACACCCTTTTTCTCGGTATAATCGCTCTCGGTATCACTGGAATGGAAGCTGTCAACGACCGTGCTGCTAAACTTCCTAGCCGGGACACGCTTCTCGAAGAGGATATCGAGCTCTCCGTAAGTCCTGCCCTTTGGCTCGGGAAGACGGAAGAACGCCCAGATAAAGCAGCAAAAGCACGTTCCGGCGTAGAAAAGACCACTCTTTGCGCCCCAATTCCAAGCACCGGGGTTGAGCATACGTGGAGTAATAACATTGCCGATGATAGAACCGATGTTGTAGAAGTTCCTGGCCAAGACGACAGTCTTTTGGCGAAGACGAGTGGATGGAATCTCTGCGACGATGGAGTAACAGACAGGTCCGACCGTACAGTTGTATGCGGCTGCAAAAAGCAGGAGCATGGCGCCGATACCCCACTGCGCGCCAACGTTGCCGGCTGGAATGAAACCGAGACCTCCGATGATACACAACAACATAACCATGGCGAGATCGCCATACACGTACAATGTGCGGCGTCCTACACGTTGGATGAGGATCCAGGCCATGAAGACACCCACGCCACCAATTGCGTATTGTCCTAGACTCATGGAGAACGCATCCGCGTCGCTAAGGCCTGCTTGCTGGAAAAAGTATGTTGAATAACCGATAAGACCTGCTCCGCAGAAGGCCTGCGTAAACCATGCCATGGCGGCGATTTCAGTTCGGCGGAGATCGGTACCCTTGAAACAGTCCAAGTACGAAGTACCTTCAGAGACCGCCATCTCCATGGCGTTGGTGTGGCGCATCATAGCAATGGTCTCATCGGCGTTGAAGTCAGGCAGCTTTTCGGGTGATGTGAGGCGCATCAACATCTTCTTTGCTTCTTCGCATCGGTCTTTCCGTACAAGCCACCAGGGAGATTCAGGTGCGAACGAGATGCCAATCATCAACGGGACAGGCCAGAGCCACTGCAGGGCGTATGGGATGCGGTATGCCCATTGGTCGGGGCGCTCGGCTACACCCTTCAAAACGCCAGAGGCGAGGAATTGACCGATGACCCAGCAGAGGTTGACGTATGTTGTAAGAATTGGACGAAGCGGCACCGGTACGACTTCGGCGGCATAGGTGCAAGTCAGGGTCTGGAATACACCCCATGGGATACCGCACAGGATGAGACCGCATAGAAGCATGGTGATGTTCTGCGCGAAGAAGACGATGAAGATGAAGAAATTCACCGCGAAGAGCGCGCCGATCATTGTCTTCTTGTAGCCGAAACGATCCGCGATGAGACCGTTCAGGAGCAGACCTGTGAACTCTCCAACGTATGCACCGTTTGTGAGGCCCGCTTGCCACGCAGCGGTGAGTTCGAAGGTGCCATCTGCAAGTTGTTCGCCAAACTTTTGCTTAAAGGCAGGAACCGCCATCAGGTTGGCGATCAAGACCTTGTCGAAGCCTTCCATGATGATGGCTGCGGAGAGCAGGACGGACCAGGCGATGGCCTTTGGGTATAGCTTGACACCCTGGCGCAGGGTCATCTGCTGCTCTGATCGAGTCGCGTTGCCGGCATCGTGGGCGACTTGTTTGATGTCCGTGACGGCGAGTGAAAGGCGGCGTGCCTGTTCGGCGTCGATAGCGACGACACTGCTGTTGCGGCGAGACATGATGGTCGTGTCCGAGGATGAGACGATGTCCAGGTGGCTTGACAAATGTGGGTATGTCCAAAGGATAAAGTAGGATGCTGTGGGTCAGACCCAGACCTCTCCTAAACGTGGAGCTGATGGGACTCGAAGCTGGATGGTGATCTCTCCTGGTGGATACCGTCGTTCTACTTATACAACTTCACGACCCCAGACACGCGATACCCATGCATAGACAGAGCTCGTGCCAAGTCAGAAACCGGGGATGGTGGAGGCAGTCAAGGGATGCGGGGAGGACGCCACTCTTGCAGCTGTGAGGCCATCTTCATCGCGCAGCACTATGGCTTGAAAGGCTAGGCTGTTGCTGGTGAGGCCCGCCGACACGGGTGTGCCATCGAAAACTCGGAGCAGGAGTGAAGGTCGTGATTCGACAAGATGCCGGACCGAGATTTCAAGGTTGCGTGCACGAGCCCCCAAAGCCGAAGCGACCATCACGTGTGGCACGGAAATGCGACTGAGCGTTCCCGCTAACGCGGTTTGCCTTTCATCTCGGACCGAGAGCGAGCATGAATCGATAGCCTGTCGCGCCCACCATCTCCCCGCATGCATCCTCGCTTAAATCCCGCAATATCGGACACGCGGGAAAGAACGTTGAAACACCATGCGATGGAAGACATCTGTGGGGAAGACTGTTGCTGGGTTGTGTGGGGATCGCCATGTGTAGACACGATCCGGCTTTGAGCCAATCGTCATTGTACCGAGAAACTTTCCGGTGGGGGGAACCTCCACGTGCGGTCCAAACACAGTGACCAGATCTCAACGACTACCCTCCATCTGATAAGATCCTATTGCAAGACGCTTATAAGAAAGCCACTGGTGCCATTGCAAGCCACCAAAGAAACGCTTGCCCTCATTGACGCTGCGTACCATCTCTACCCACCATACCTAGGTAATCAAAATTACCCCAAAGAGCACGGGGATCCAGCAGCAACACAATGACCGTTCCTCAAAGACCTTGGTGGAAAGATGGTGTTGTATACCAGATCTACCCCGCTTCTTTCAAAGACTCCAACGGCGACGGCATTGGTGACCTCAATGGCATCATTTCAGAGCTGGACTACATCCGCTCCATTGGTGTTGACGTCATCTGGATCTGTCCCATGTACGATTCACCCCAAGTAGACAGTAAGTATTACCTCTATACAAATTGCACGTGGTATATATATTGACCTTCTACTCCAACAGTGGGGTACGACATCCGTGACTATGAGGATGTGTACAGGCCGTATGGTACTGTCCAAGACATGGAGAAGCTGATCGCCGAGACACATTCGCGAGGCATGAAGATTATACTGGATCTGGTAGTCAACCATACATCTGACCAGGTAAGTCTTGAGGGTGCAGCTCGGCACAACCCTGCAAAACTGACTTCTCCAAGCACAAATGGTTCTTAGAATCACGATCATCGAAAGACAACCCCAAGAGAGACTGGTACATCTGGAGACCAGCTCGTTATGTCAACGGCGAGCGCAAAGCTCCCAACAACTGGGTCGGCAACTTTACAGGTAGTGTGTGGGAGTGGGATGAGCATACACAAGAATACTATCTACATCTCTTTTGCCCCGAGCAACCTGACCTCAACTGGGAAAACCCAGAAACACGACAAGCCATCTACAAATCCGCCATGGAGTTTTGGCTACAGCGCGGAGTTGATGGATTCCGCGTTGATACCGTCAACATGTACAGCAAAGGTGAGATGCTTGACGCACCGATTACCGATCCTGGTTCAGAATGGCAGTTTGCTGGATACCAGTACTGCAACGGCCCAAGGATGGCCGAATTCCTGAACGAGATGAACCAAATCTTGGAGAAGTACGATGCTATGACCGTCGGCGAGTGTCCCCACACACCAGACATGAAGAGAGTGTTGGAATATGTTAGTGCTAAAGAGAAGCAACTGAACATGGTCTTCCAATTTGTGAGCAAGCCCCAAAACCGCAAAAACAAGAGATCTGCAGTACTAACTATCAGCATAGGATGTCGTCGACGTCGGCCAAGGCCCCTACAAGTTCCAAACCACCCCTAAGAACTGGACACTCCCACAGTTCAAACGTGCCATGGCCCGCACGCAAGACCTCATTCGCGCCCCCTCAGATGGTTGGACTACCGTCTTCCTCGAGAATCACGACCAAAGTCGATCAATCACACGCTTCACATCCGATGCGCCCGAGCACCGTGTTGCAGGCGGCAAGATGCTTGCATTGATGATGGCAGCACTGAGCGGCACGTTGTTCATCTACCAAGGCCAAGAAATTGGCATGACGAACTTCCCTCTGACGTGGGATATGAGCGAATACAAGGACGTGGACTCGACAAACTACTACAAGATGGTAGCTGCGCGGACAAACGATGACCCCAAGGCTCTTGAAGCTGCGCATAAGTCGCTTCAGCATCTCGCTAGAGACCATGCTCGTGTGCCGATGAGCTGGTCGACCGCAACGCACAACGGCTTCTCGCCGCCTGACGCTACCGCGGAACCGTGGATGCGACCTCTTGAAGATGCAAAGGTTTGCAATGTTGCGCAACAAAAAGGCGATAAGGATTCCGTGCTCGCTTTCTGGAAGCGCATGCTGCAAGTACGCAAGCAACACAACGATCTGCTTGTGCATGGTCAGTACGACGATCTAGATGTGGAGAGCCCAGACTTCTTTGTTTTCAGCAAGACATGGAATGAGAAGAGGGCCGTGGGCATTTGCAACTTCACGGACCAGAAGAAGGATCTGGCCTTCCCAGAAAGTGTGAAGAGCGAAAAGATGGAACTGCTTGTAAGCAGCGTGGACAACTGTGAGGAGAAGAAACTGGCTGCTTTTGAAGGCAGGATCTATTTACTTGCGTAGATAGTGTCGCATGAACAAAATCATTGCTTGAAGCTATATTTTACTGAGCTACATGAGCGACCTGCATGGACAAGCGTTGTGAAATATTGTTCCATGTGGCCAAATGTCCACTTCTCGCCTCTGATCTTGGAATTTCTTGGGCTTGAACCTGCACCAATCCGTCCGCCATATCCTCTAGCCCTGCAGCTGTCTTTGATTGCGTGACTTGATACCAAGGGTCGTTCACCCCACCAGGACTATTCACATCGTGTGGTAGGTTCGGCGAACTGGCATTGCTGAGTGCCTCAGGGAACATCGTTTGGAGGCGCTCTAGCTTCTCGAGCAGTATGCTTCGACGCGTCTGATCAAGGTGTGGAATCAGCAGGACAAAGTCTAGGATGAAGAGGAAATCGTCGATCCTTAGTGCCGTTTCATCGATAGTCGCGGCGGGAACGTGGATAAGAACATCGGCAATCGTGTCTGTGATCTCGAAAAGTTTCTGAGTGATGCTGCTTCCGTGTACTTCGATGTCGTGGCGCGACATACTGGATAATTGTTGCCGTAATGTCTGTGACAGCCTTACCGGGAATAAGAGCGACAGGCAATCTTTCGAAGATCGAGAAGACAAGAGGGTTTGGCTCATAGCTAAGCGCCAGACCAGAGTGCGCAGCCATTCACGCGTGATGCACAGATCGGCTCGTTGCATCATGGACAACATGGCCAACTCCCGCGCATCAGCCTCAGGGTCGCCTTCAAGCTCGCGCGACTTGGCCTCGACCCACGTGCTGGTGACGTTGCCTCCTTGCGTGTCAAGCCAACTATCAAGGAACTCGGTATCAAGCATGCGGAAAAGCTTGATGATCTGATTGAAGCCCTCGTGGACCTGTATCGGAAGTGTAGGGTCGTCTTCCGGCAATGTGTAGAGTGGAGGGAGAATGGCACGCCGGTAATCCAGGATAGCTATGAATCGCTCGTGTATGTACGCTTGCCAGTAGAGCCGCTGTCTTCGGGATCGTTCGGGAGGAGACAGCTGGGCCACGTTCTCCGGCTTGTCGATCTGCAGCAGCTGGATGATCGTAATGGCGTCTCGCATGTAGTAGAATGCGCTGTCGCTACCTTGCAGACTCATGAGGCAGTTGTGTATGAACATTGACTGCACAGCTCGCATGACCGAGAAATGGCAATGCTTGTGGGTTCGCCTCATGGTATCTATCGAGTAGTCCATAAGGCTTTCGATGGTTTGGACGACTTCTTCTGTTCGGCGGTCACCATACCGGGTCAAGTTCAGCGTGCAGCCTCCGAACGCGTAGATGAATGAGCGGACATCTAGGTCGCTGTCCATGACCTCGATGTACTGTCGGAGCTCATGTTCGGCAATGACCGGATGAACAGGATATACCCCAGCAACATAATCCGGGATGAGGTCGAGAAAGAAAGCCTTGGGGTACTGTGATGTGAAAGATGACGAAGGAGATGCTGCCCGGAGTCAGCAGTAGCACCCCATATTTGAGTAGAGATTGCCAGGGTGACATACTTGGTGTGCCTCCATTACGGTCAAGTATCGGCGAGATGGGACTGTACGGCGTCTGAAAGCTAGCTGCTGCTGAATGAGCAGGCAGTATGGGCGGCGATATTGCTGGCAAATTGGATGTTTGGCTTCTGAACTCGGAGATGATATGGCCTCGCTTGCCCTGAGACCTTTGCTTGCCGGAGGGTGAGTAGATGCACCGCAAGCCGAGATGCGCGCACTGTTGACACCGTGCTTGGCCGTTACAACGCACTTTCCTCCTCTTGCACGCGTCGCATGCTTTCGATACTCGTTTCTGGGATGGCTGTTCCATGTTCATAATGGGTCCTGCTGTGTGCATAATGTTTTTGTAGAGCCTCGGTGTCGGGATGATCAGGCGATCTGGGGAAGGACTGCGGAGACGCGCTAGCGGAGCGTAGTTCCTAATTGGTCCACCTGCAGACTGGGTTTGATCGAACGGCGAAACAGGCAGGTGCGAGTGGCGTAGAAGGCGCGCCGAAAGGTCTAGGAATGACATTGCATAGTCTAGAAATGCGTACCTGAGTCGGACGGAACAATTGTGGGGTCGACTGCATGTCAGCTTACATATCCTGGCATGCCCAGGTGTGAAGGCCGACCTACATATGATGTAGTACATGTGTCTAACAGCATTGCCAAAACAAAGAATTGCGCTGCGTGTGTATTCTCCAACTACTGTGTAGGTTTGCTAAGGGTGATAACCATGGGAAGGGCTGGAGGTACTCTATGCACGACTGGGGTTGGAAGAGCTGTTGGTAAGACCTCTTTGCCTGCTACACTACTTTCTTAACGTTTACAGCTACGAGGAATGAATCCATGAATGCAGCAAAGATATTCATGTTCCCGCCACGTACCGCGGGCAAAAAAGCGGGCAAAAAGGAGAGCGCAGAGTTGTCACAACACAGTTTCGACCCTAGTGCAAAAAGAGATGACCACCTCCGTTATACTTTGGAAACATCTTGAAACCCTGTTATTGCTTCTTGTGGCGGATTTATCACGACTGGCTATGTTTTGTATCTTTCTTTCTTGGACAGTGTCCTCTTTTGGTTCCAGCCGCCATCCCGGTTTTGAGGTAGAATGGTTTGATAGAGTATCGTAGAATTAACTAATATATATACACATATAAAGCGGATATGAAAGTTGGGCAGGGAGATAGAGATTGTGGTGGAGTAAACAAACAAACGCGAGCTCAATCCGCTCTCACCTTCACTTTCACTGCGAGGTTACACAGGAAAGACGCGTCACCGCGAGCCCAGAGATGAAGAAATTACGCTCTCACGGTCACTGCTGTATGCGGCAAACGGCTTTTGCGGGCTCATATGGTCGTTGCCTTGACTATCTTTGCGGCCTACAACGCGACACCCACCCTACAACCACCACACAACAGACACCTCTGGGGCCTACAACATAACAATCGCCCTATCAAAACACAATACAAAAGCCTACGTATTCCTCAACATGGCTCAGTGCACCGCAACGCCCATCCAGCAGGCTCTACGTAGTATCCTGCTGGCCGATATGACAATGAGCAAGGCGAAGGGAGCAGATGAGTGGATGGAGGCAGCATGTCTACAATCATGAGTGAAAGCGATGATGTCTAACATAAATGTAGTATACCGATTGGCATGAGGCTAATCAGTGGAGAGAGGAGATTGCCTCTGGAAAGAAGGCGGACAAGAAGCTTTGGGAGCGGAAGCGAATGCGCGCTGAAGATTTCTTTCACCTCGACACTTACAAATCGGAGCCGAAACCGCGAAATACGCGATTTGCGCTTCAGCAGGAAAAGAAGGAGGTTATAAAGACACTCCAAGAACATGTTGCGGCGCGAACTTCTGCCGGCGACATCGACATCGGCCCCCTCCCACGAGCGCCGCCCGGTACGGGCAATAGTACCGATAGGTCACTCCGAATGCGATTGGCCATGAAAGAAGAACGTCTGGTCAGGGAGAAGAAGAAGGAAAAGTCTTAAATTCTGAATTTGGCTTCCATCATTCACGCATGTAGTGTACTATAGAAAGGCCGCCGAAGCCACCGCAAATATGCATGAAATCCTCCAATCACATCAACCAGAACTACTTAATCGAACCTGTGAGGCATCTCCGGAGTACCGTTACCACCATACATAGCTTCCTGCTCAGCCTGCTCCTTGGCCTGGAGGTACTGCCACCTTACACGAGCAGCCTTGAGCTCCGCCTCGGCAACTTCCAACTCAGCCTGCATCTTTTGGACAGCAAGAGGCTGACCAGATGTATCTACGGTATCCACAGTCTCGACAGGGTACATGCGCGCATCTTGGGGACCTGGAGAGACGGAGAAGGCGGGAGTCCGGTGGGTAAGGAGGGATTGGGTACCGGGAGAGCTAGTATAGTCTTCGTCGTCTTTGGTTACGATGGTTCTAGCGCGGCGAGTAGCGATTCCGCGACCACTGGGAGTGGTGCTGGTGCGGACAGAGCGCTCACGCTTCTTGGCCCGCTTGTCGTGACGCTCGAAGCCACCATCCTCGGCACGGCGGAGACGGTTAGGAGCACCTACTCAATGTCAATAACATGATTCGACGTTCGAAGTTCCAAAGTCGTCGCTGATGTATCTGTTGAACGACTTTCGGTATGACAGAAGGGTTGACTTACGTTTGCGGCGCTTCTCTAGAACGCGTGCTTCGTAGATCTCGTGGTTACCACGACGCCTCTTAGCGCCCTTGGGTTGATCTGGCTCGACAAGCTCTTCGAAGTAGGAGTCATCGGAAGATTCTTCAGAGGACTCCGGGATGACGACCTGGTTCTTGCGCTCTGGGTGCTCGTACTCATCCTTGATGTCTCTGATATCGGCCAGACGAGCCCAGGGATGCTTGGGCTCATGAAGAGCGACCTTGGCACGCAGATCAGCTTGGAACCGAGCTAGGTCTCCATTCGTGAGACGAGAAATAGACATCAGATCTTTGAGGAACTGTACACCCCAGTTGCGAGGGTCGTTCTCGGTCTCGTCCTTGATATGGTCGCGGCGCTCGCAATCCCAGGCGCGCATGCGAATGTCCTCGGGGATGATATCCAGACTGTCAGTGAGACCGAAGGAAGTTGCCAGGGCGGGGAGAAGACAATTCACCAGGTCCTTGGTGTCATCGTTGAGGGTTTCGAATCGGCCCATGGTGATAGCTGGTCCGTATGGACAGTGGACTTGAAGAGCTTGAGCTTGATGAACAAACTGCCACCGGAGTGTTGAGGCAGTTCTCTGAGCCGTAGAGATTAGCAAGAGGTTTTGCGTCAAGTCTAAAATGGAAGGCTGGAGCAAGAGGATCGCCTCAGCAGATCAAAGTCGCGTCGCACTGGAGGACGAGGTGTCTGCGCCGAACAAATCGCACGAACTTACCTTGAGTCGGCGCGAAGAATCGCTTTGATCGCGCCAGATACTACTGAAGTTGTAGCGGCGAGTAGGTGATAGAGGATCAGTGTTGGAGATCAGATATCACTACCTATATATTATTGCATGCGCTAGCAGTAACGGCCCGTTGCCTGCTGCGAATCTTGAGTCTTAGCAAGGCCGTCCAATGACAAGTAAGTGGGGTATATATCCCGAGATGTGGTCTCGTGCGCCTGATGTGACGTGTTCGTAGAATCGAGAAGTGAAAGATTTGAGACACCACCGGGTACCCTCGGTGCCGTCGGTAAGGAAGGTAGACAGCCAATTTGTTGTTTTTTGTAAATGGATCATGTAAGTATGATAGAGAGCCAAGCTATATATATGAAGAGAACGGTGGTGATGAGTTATATACCTGAGCAACAATTGGGTCGAGGAACGTAGTGAGAGAAACGACAGCCTTGACCGTATCGGAAGTTCTTGCTTGACCGCCTGGGTAATACCGATACGTCCTCAGAAACAAATTTCATGTATTTGCTTGATGAGACGTCTTGTCTGGACAGGAGGGATGCGCATCGTATCTTTCAAGAAGAGTACGTGCACAGACGACGCAGGAATTGTTCATGATCTTGGAAGAGAATGTTGTAAACAAATGACAAGATTCAGCCGTAGTGATCAGAACAGTTAAATCTATAAGATAACTGCTAGTGGACGCAAAATCGATGGAATCTTGATGTTCGAAGATGATGTTTCGTGGAAGCAGCGCTGACAAGCTTCGCGACATCGTTTGGCATCCGCGCTAAAGTCGCGCTTCCGCATGCGCCTTCCCTGCACGTTACCAACCTCCCGTCCCTTCTCCAACTTGGACACAAAACATCCAGTGCAACAAGCGCATGAAAAGAGATGGCCATGAAAAGGGAGCGCTCACCATCTCCAAAACCCGTAACAGAAATATATCTCTCGTCGGCAATACAAGAGCAGACATCAACGTTCAAAGCCGCGTTCTCTCCTAACCTATCCGCCAAAGCCTTGCAAACACTCCCCGAATTCCGGACTGCCACCCACAAAATCGCAGCATGGAGGAAACCATCACGGCAAAAGTCTTTGATGCCAGAATCCCGCACTTTGTATGATCTTGGCCACGATGATGACGGCGAAAAGTGGGCCGGAGGACGACTCAGCAATGTACTACGAGACACGCAGACCGAGGGCGTTGTAGTAGTTGCGCGCTGGTACGGCGGGCAAAATATCGGTCCTATACGTTTCACGCATATTGAAAACAGCGCCAAGGAAGCGATTTGGAAGTGGAAAGTCGCCGATACGGAGATCAAGAAAGAGCAGGCTACCAAGAAGCAAAGAGTCGACGAAGAAGCTAAGCGGGAAGAGCTGATCAAGAACCTACAGGAAAGGGATTACAACATCTTTGCGCTGAGGAAGTTGTTGAGTCAGAAAAAGGCGCAGTTGCAGGATGAGGAGCCTGCGCCACCGACGCCGCAGAAGATGCAGGATTATGGGAAGATGACTATGGATGCGCTGACGAGGGTGGACAAAGCAAGGGATGCTACGATTGCGTTCATTTTGAAGCAAATCGACAAAATCGATGAGGAGCTTAAGCTTGTGGAAGCGTTGGAGGACGGCACGCAGGGGGCGGAAGAGGAGGGCAAGGCTGGAGAGGAAAAGCCTTCGACGCCAAAGTGATGCGATAGCCATTGCTTTCCTCGGATGCCATCAATCTTCCGATGAAACTGTCTATCGAATGCCATTTTAACTACACCAGATCGGCGAAAGTGTGGAAGAAGCATTCAGGGTTACCTTAAAGTTCCATCTGGCTCTTCAGGAATGGTCTCTGGAACCAATAACAGCTTCCGATGGCGTGGTCACTAAGACAGACCTCCAGCCCGTTTCCAACGCCATGAGAAACATGGGAAATTTCAAATTGCAACGCTGGCTTTGTGTCTACTAGGATATCAGTTAAAGATATGGCTACAAGACTGGTCGGTCCAGCGCTGGTAGATGCGGTTTGTGACTAAAGAGTGCGGAGCAGCTGAGATACCGATCAGGTAGAAACTTTGTACAAGTGGTTGCGGGTTTGTAAGATACGTATTTCCTCTTCTGATATAGTACACGTCTCTAGACGCAAATAACGCATACACTGTACATCCAATATACACAAGCGCCCTCGGCTTCTCCAATCTGTCCTAACGCTTGAATATTTCATCAGTACAGCGCCCAATCCCCTCCCACACCAATCCAGTCTTGCACCCTAGTGACTGATGTTCCACCTCCCCTTCTTCAACCTCCGCATAATCATCTTCCGCCCCTTCTTCGTCCTAATCCTGCTCAAAAACCCATGTCTCCTCTTGCGCACCAGATGGCTCGGGTTGTACGTATCACGCGGACCGCACCGTATCTGCATGCTGCCCAGACCAGGATGTGACGAGATTTTGGAGGCGAGGTCCAGCGTCTCGGAGCTTGAGGGGACCAGAGAGGTGGTGCCCGCGGGCGGGAGGGCGTTTGTGCGGGGCAGCATAGGGCGTCGGGGGGTGAGGAGCGATATTTGGCGGGTAGACGAGGGTTGAGATAATCTGGAGGATGGGTTAGAGGTGTGGAGAAGGGGCTTGGAGGGAGGGTAGGTACGAGTGTGGTGGTGCTATGCGTGGTCGGAGGAGTGTGGATGCGCTGGTTGAAGGGCGCGCGACGACCCGTAGGCACCGGAAGGCGTTCATGATGTGTATGTCGACCGCAATTGTCCTCTCTTCGCCCGTTGTATCGTCTCCGTGGCGGCGTGGTCCCGATTTGTCGATGCGAGCGTACAGTCTGGCATGCCCGTCGCGAAGTCCGCAGAGCTAACACATTCCTTGTCGTCCGTGCGCAAAAAGTTGGCCGTCGTCCCAAAATCCTAACCAACAACTCGACCATTTCCACGATAGCAACTACCCACCCAACCCTCTATTTCGCGCCCAAATACTGCCAAAATGATGCTCGAAGCACCTCCTCCTCGCCGCCACATCTCCAGCGCGCCCATCTCTCTCGACGCTGCGTCGGCCATCCTCGAAAAGTACCTCTCGAACTCGGAAACGTACCCGCATCTCCACCCCGATGCGACTATCACACCAGAAGGCGTCGCATTCAATGCGCAAGGCGGCGCTATGGGCAACCCAATCATGCACCACTTGCGCCGTGTAGCAGCGGGTTTGCGCGGCGAGTACCAAGAACCAGAACGAGCGCTAGACGAGGAAGACGACCAACAAAACGCGACCACGGATGTCACTGTCAAGACTGGTCGCAAGGGCGGTCTCAAGAAGTCCAGCCAGTTTGCAACGGTTGCCGAGGGAGAATGGCAGGACCTGGCTGAGTATCAGGCTGAACAGGGAGATATCGAGATTGGAGAGATTGGCGACAGGACGAATGTTGTGCAGGAGGGTGGTGAAGAACCCGAGGTACAGTCTACCAAGGGCAAAGACAAGAAGCGGACGAATGCGCAGGTGGAGGAGCAGGGGCCCGCGGATGGCGCGATAGACAAGGACGCGAGGAAGAGGGCGAAGAAAGAACGAGACCAGCAGAGGAAGAAGGAAAAGGCCGCGAAGGGCAAGTCAAAAGAGTAAAGGTGTCAGATCTCACGATTTGCAAAAGATACATGGTGGGAACGACTCTGACGGACGCCTCGGCCATTGCATTTGGGCTGTATTCTACGAACTTTTCGTCGCACTTGCGACCCTGCGCGGTCAAGTTCCCATGACCTTTTATACCCGATATTGTACAAAATCCGATCGAGATCCACGCCTAGAGTTCCCGATCCGCTGCCTTGATAGGCTTCTCCTCGTCCGCCGCCTTGTCCTCCGAGACCTTCTTGTCGCCAGTCCAGTTCATAGCCTTGAGGCGCTCCGTCAGGATGGGGTGGGAGTGGTGGAAGCTGGAATAGAACCAGTCGGCATCCATGCTTGACAGGTTCTGGATCTGGAGCTTGATCAATGAGGCACCGAGTTCGCGCGCATATCCGAGCTTGACTGCGAAGGCATCTGGGTGTTGTTAGCATTGGCTGAGACATGGATTGGGACCAGGATACATACCGGCTTCGTACTCCATGCTGCGAGTCCAGATGTTGAGGAGGAGCTTGATGATGGAGTCCGTGGGCGACAGAATCTCGTTGAAGAGCATGAAGCCAACGATTGTCGGCTGCTCCCTGTGGAAACCAAAGTCGGCGTAGAGCGAGCGGTTGTCGATGAAGACGGAGAACAGGGCGAACATGTAGAATAGATGCGCCTGGCTAATGAAAAGAAGTCGCGAAGTGTGGTTCATCTTCCAGTGTCCCAGTTCGTGTGCCAGGACAGCCTCAACTTCCTTCTCCGTGCTCTTCTCCAGCAGTGTGTCGTAGATGACAATCTTCTTCTTGCCGATCCAGGGTAGTCCAGTGAAGTATGCGTTGCTGTGGGCGCTGCGCTTGCTGCCGTCGATGACCTGTAGTTCCGAGAGCGGGAAGTTGAGCTTAGACGCAAGCGCCTCGACAGACTCCTTGAGCTTGCCGGGCTTGAGCGGCTCCAGCTTGTTGAACATGGGCACAATGAGGATCGGGTAGATGGTCATGCCAGTGATCTGGATAACCAGCATGAACATCCACAGGTAGTAGAAGAAACCCTGGCCTGTCTTCTTGATGATGGCCAAGAAGGCGCTTCCAATGGGAATACCGAAGGCAATAGCGAGAGCCTGGCCCTTGATCATGTCCGTGAGCCAGAGCTTGACCGTCATCTTGTTGAAGCCAAACTTCTCCTCGAGCACGAAGCTGTGGTAGTAGGAGAAGCCGAGGCCGGTGATCAGATCGATCCACCCCAACATGTACATGAACAAGAGCGACTGGGGAATTTCACCAGAGAAGCGGACGGGCGCATAGCGAGCGACGACGGTGCCGGCGGCGGCCCAGACGAGCGGGTATACGTTGAAGTAGAGGACGGCGAGGGATTTGACCTGGTTGAAGAGAGCGGAGAAGAAGCTGAACTTGGCTTTGGCGCGGCCATATTCCTGTCAAGTCAGCGCTGGTAAGCATGGCGGGGTTGCTGCAATTGTGCGCGTACCTGGGATTTATCGAAGGTCTCCCTTTCAATTTCCTTGTCGAGAGCCTTGGGGACGGTGGTGCGTTGGAGGACACGGTACTGGCGGAAGAGAAGCCAGTTCTCCAGGGCGAACTCTGCGAGCGAGAAGCCGACAACGAGGCGCTTCCATGGAAAGAGCGGCCGGTCGAGCCAGCGGCCCAGGCGCTGCATCACGTCAGTCACGGTAGCCTCAGTTTACTTGTGTGCGCACTAACCTGAAGGATTGCCTGGATCATGGCGGTGGTGGTGAATGTTGGTTACAGGCAGACGCGCGAGGACAGATCAATGTTCAATGTTCCGCGTCAGCACTCCAGGGCTAGCGCCGGGTAGGGTTCAACCACAGTACGTCACAGGGCTAGGTATTGTTCTTCCCCTTCAATCCTATCTTTCTCTGCGCGCCCTCCCCCAGAACAAATCTTTACCTCTTCTAGTCTTTCTTTCTATGATTTTGTGCCACGATGACACGCTATATCACTTGGCGACAGTCACGGATGCATCCCAAGACGATACGCCTTCACGCGCGCGCGTTTGCTCGACACGTTACTCTACAAGATAATGCCACCTTAGCTCAGGCCTTGCTGTTTACGCCAGCAGGACCAAAATAACATGCGTGAACCACCCTCGCTTAACGGATCTGAATAGAGAAATGAATTCTACATCTATCACTTCAGTCAATCATCACTGTCAGGGAGACTGCAGAAGTAAACGTTCGAGGTGAGCCCCAACGCACTTGCCTTCGCAGCTGCGCGGTGAGAGGAAGGCGCAAGGCGTGACTGAACGTGATTTCGTTACACTCTGAGCGAGCACCCAAACAAGCAACTGAACATCTAGATCTTCACTGCAACCAAATCCAGTCTCGTCCCGCAGCTACACTAACCCCACGCGCGACTACCACGGTTTCGAACATAGCTCGGTATGAAGCGTCAGAGCAGCATCTTCCGCGCCAAGCGACTGTCGAAAGCCTTTACATCGACACTGACCAGCGTCTTCGAAAAGGCCGAGTCGAGAAAGGGCACCACAACAACAGCGCATCATCTCCTCTCGCCGATAGCCGAACGACACTCAAAAGACAGCTCTAGGCCAGGAAGCGTACAGGAAGATTTCGACTCCGCGATCCCTGCGGAAGCGCCCACCGAGTATTATATAATACAGGAGAACAAGTATCCTGCTCTACGGGCCTTGCGGAGCGATGCAGAGATCGGGGACGGAATATGGAGATGCTGCCACTGTCGTCACGAGAACGTCGTTACGCACTACAAAGGCGCCTTTCCTTTCAAACATCTGTTATGCAGTCGCTGCAACGAGATACTGTGTTCTCAGTGTCACTCATCCGAGATCCTATCACCTCTACCGTACGGCATGATTCAAGCACCACGGCCACGCCTCGATCGCGAAGTTCGTTATTTCCACATCTGCACTACCTGCGGACTGAGTCATCGCGCCGAGATGGAAGGTACGACCTTAGACTTTTACGGTGTCAAGTGTGCGGCTTGCGGGAGCACTTCATACGGTGACTGGCCACGCTATCATATCGGTAACAACGAGCCGTATAGGAGGGATCCGGATGCGAGCTTTGTCAAACTCATCGATGCAAGAGCTGATGATGCGACGAGGCTTACTTTTCGGTGGATCATTGCGAACGAGGATGCGCCATCATCGGGACTGAGTTGCAGGAATCCAGGATGATGTTCACGACTGGCTGAATAGCATTGGAGGAGATGAGAATCCCATCACGTCAATGGCTGCCTTCGTGAGCTTCGATCTGAACCATTACCATACGGATAAGACAGCGATACGTTAAGAGACATGCAAGTGATGTTTACTCTATCTACTGATACTGTTTCAGGTAAGTCGTCTTACTATCACTATCTCATATCTCATTGTGTACTTATAGAGATTACTGATCCATCACATTTCCCGGTACTTCGTTATATATGTCAAATCCATCGTCTATATACTTACAGTGATGCGCCGCTGACCATAGTGATGATAGAGTGTAGCAGCAGCACAACTATTTCTTTGTTGCATTGTTTCTTCCATGGCCGGGCATGCAGCCTACCAACAACCCGAATATTTACTCGCTTTCACAACAGCCCAAGATACAATGAGAACAGCCCATTTCACAAAGATTTCCACGCGGAGACTCTCATTAGAGAGAGTCGCAAAGGCTATCAAAGCCGTCAACCCTTTCAGGCTCTCGAAGCGAAGCCTACGTAGACATCTCCACAACGATGTCCACTTCCAATACGACCGTACCGCAGATGGTGTCTGGGCCCCTAGCTGTGGCCACGACATGAAACTATACCATTTCGCAGGACCACATCCCTTCAAGTATGTTAAATGTCATTGCGAACGCATACTGTGTCCCGATGATCGTACCTCCGAGATCTTGACTCCAGTACCCTCACTGAAGTTGGAGGTTTACGAGGAACGTTTCGAAGGCCAGAGGAGGTTAAAAGAGAGCAGATACTGCCAACTGTGTCGAGCATGCGGTCTCACACATCGTGGTAAAATCAGCAAAGGTCGCATTGAATTTCCAACAATGCCATGCGTCTGCGGCCAGATCTCTAGCGAAGAGCCAATGTACTTCTATATTGGCGATAACGCTGCGTATCAGAGCGATGCTGATGCTGTCACGGTAGATGTACGCCTCACGCAAAGACTGGATGCATCCCAACGGTGTAAGAGCAACAGGATTCCTCTCGCCGATTGGGTTCCTTCCTCCCCTGGTGAGATTGAGAAGTTTCGTCTCGCACTCGATAAGGGAGGACCAACTCACGTCCGAGACGTTTCAAAGCCGGAGACCAAGTGTAATAAACGCCCCAAGCGACGAGCAGGTGGATCTACAGCTTATGTGTTGAAGCTAGATTCAGGCCGGGATGTTCGCGCCGATGTCTCGTGGTTTCCAGATTGAGCAGACGGAGCGCGTGATGCTAGATTCGTGCATCCGTTTTCTCGTCCACAGTCATCCTGCTATCGAGCAGCGTCTACTAATATACCTCTCACTCACATCTTCTCTATGTTTCGTGATTGCAAGAAATAAGACGCAACGTGTAGCTCTACACTGCGCGTTGGCCAACATATCTGATATTCGTACATACACAGCTCCCTTGTACATCGGCAACACAGACCTCAGAGTCAGCAGAGACCCAATGCATGACTGCATCCAACAAGATCACTAGACACTGTGAAACACATGGCAAACAACGTCTATTGAAGGCTCGACGGAATCTATATAACCTCATCCGCCACTCCCATCCGGACCTCACAAAAGAGTCTAGAAATATCAAGCAGTAGGAACAGACGGAAGAAAGATGACGAACCGCGAGCGATCCAGTTCATTGGGTGGAGGCGCATTCAAGATAGTGCGCAAACAACAAGGTTGGACAGGCAGTATCTACCATGACGTTGTCCCGAAGTCGCCTGACAAACCTTATGAGCCTGTAGCTGGCTGGCGGAGACACAAGGAAGATGGCGTGTGGCTATGTTGTAAGGGCCACGCTGATAACGAAAACCTTGTAACACATCGTCACGGCGCGTTTCCGCTCAACCGTCTGGAATGCACAAGATGCGATCACATCTTCTGCCCGGAATGTTCCAGCTCGGCGGTCCTTAAACGAGTTCATTCATCACATCTGAATGCGTTTCAGGAGCCCTCTTCAGCGACCGCTGGATTGGTCCCCTACTGTCGACTATGCCGCACGTGTGGGAGGACACAGCGTGGTGTCGTGAAGAAGGGTCGTCTCGAATTCGCTATTTCTTGTCCGTGCGGTAAGGCTACCGTATACGACGACGAACGCATAGACTTCTTCATCGGCTCGAATGAGAAGTACCAAGAGGATAAAGAAGGTGTCACAGTACAACTGAGAATCGATCATCGCCTTGGCGCTCACCAACGTGTGAAAAGGGAACGGCGCGTAGAGTTTGATGAGAAGACTTCGCGGGGCCCTGTCCAGCCGCCAAAAGTCGCCGTCTCTAAAGAGACCCGCAAGGCAACTGATCAAGCGATGGACGCAGGCCCGCGTCAATCTACGAGAAAGTATGTACCGAAAAGGTCTCGTGGTAGACCTCAACTGACGGTGAATACTAAAGAGTGGCATAAACATCAGCCGTGGCCTGAGGATACGAGGTTCAAAACACTGCCGGAGGGCGGGTTCGTCCTGGACGCAGATTTTGAGCACTCTGGTCTATCGCCATCAAGTATTGCCTGTAATTCAGAGACGTCTTTACTGCGGTAAGATAACTGATATACCCTGCGCCCTGGTTCTCATATGTCCCCATCACCGTCAAGCATCCGCTGCAATTCAGATTACTCAGTAGAGCATGGCAATGGCTTGTACGTCTGGCGCCCTGGTTCGTTAGCCTAGTGTCTCTTTTGGCGAAATGCTTACTGTTCGGGCTTGAGACAGTACTTATGTCAGACCTGTCTCTCTCCATCATAAAATCTAATGCGAATGATCTGATCTCACTAAACCTTCGAGTGCTCGTTGTGAACCTGGGTTTCGTTTGTTGAGTTATCTGATAATGAAGTGTCGTCATATTTCTCGTTGTTTGTAGTCAGAGATTTCCGTCGCCATGGTGAAGGCAGAGGCAACAACAAGAGCAAAGTCGCGCCGTAACCACCACCTCAGCTACCACTACCAACCGCACAGAAACCAATTACCATGTCTAAAATACCGCGACAACTGTTGCTGCCAGGAGGCAAGCGTGTGATCGACGAACGATATGCCGAACATCGACACCGCTTGATCGGTATGCTGAGAGACTACCTGGCCGTTTTGAGAGCGAGCCCGGTATCCTCACCCGGGTTCCGTATCCACCGCGCCTCCCGCATGCTCCAGCAGATCTTCTACGCCTACCGCGAAGTTACATGGAGCCGGTTCTGCGCCAAAATCTCCCTTCCAACATTCTATGACGGCCTCACCATCATCACAGACGATCCAAAGAAGCTCGGACGGAAGAACGGCTGGTTTGCAGACTTTCCTCAGCAGTACTTCGTTGGCAATCCTGAGGCCAAGAGCAAGGTGCTGGTGATTTCGCCGTGTCACGACATTGGCGTTCTGAAGAAGCTCATTGAGCAGCTATTCGCAGGTAAGACTCAGGGATCATTTAGATCAGACGGCGAATATTAACCAGTAGACAACCAGGCCTCGATGTAGATATCGACGAAGTCAAAGTCCGCCTCAAGCCGCCCAAAGAAAAAGCCATCACAGCTACGGACGAGCCTTTCGATTTCGAAAACCCAAACCCTACTGTGTATATCCACTGGTGCATGCGCGTCACCCACAGACCCACAGGAAAACAGACGTCGCTCGATATCTCCGGCGTGCAGTACGGAATGATTCAGGGCGACATGCCTTGGCAGCCGCACACCGATATCTTTGTCGACGAGGTCCAGGCCATCAAACCGCTGGGTACACTTGCGAAGTACGCAGATGAAGTGTCACAAACCAAGGGTACGGAGGGATTGCGATTCGAAGTCGCGGCGAGTGCAATGAAGGCGTGGCACGAGACTGTCGATGCGGCGATGGAGCGCAAAGGGTTGACATGGGCGGATGTACTAGGCAAGGAAGAAGAAGCCTTCCAGCGACATACGAAGAAGATCTTGAGCGTGGGCACAAAGGCTATGCAGAAGTATGCTGCGGAGACGAAGCTGACGAAGAAGAGGCTTAAGGCGGAGAGGTATGAGCAGAGGCATGAAGATTGGTTGGTGGGAGAGCTCAAGGAGCTGGAGAAGCTGTATTTGGAATAGAGTAGGGAGTGCGCTTCTGAGCTCTGTGGGTTGACGTGAGCTCGGGAGAAGATAAGTTGGGGTTGCACGAGCCCTGGGATCACATCGCAGCATGCCAGTAGATGGTGGCAATGCGACTGATAGCTCGACAAAAGTCCATAATTACTGCGGTTAGCAAACAAATACTACCCCCCTTATAATGTCTGTGTGTTGAAAGCGTTCCAGGTCCAGAGGAAGGGAAACTGTGTTCAGACGCACAATCACATGTTATGCATGACTCGCGCGTGTGACGTACGGTTCCGGACCGGCTGCGCCACACTCCGGGTGGCAAACCACCCTCCCCTTAAGACATGCCTCTCTTCTCCACACTCTCCACCTCCAGCACTCAAACCATACACCTACATACACATACACATACACCCTCAGACCACAACCATGGACGAAGACCTCATCGCATTCGGCATCGTAATGCTGCTCTTCCTCTCCTTCCCCTTCCTCACGGTCCTCAGCATCACCGGCTGCGTCGCCTACTCGCGCACCAAGACGTGGGACAAAGCGCGCAACCAGCGTGCAGTCAGCCTCGAGTCCTCCAACGGAGAAACCAACCGCTTAGTCTCTGACGAGGCCGACGAAGAATCCGACTTCTACGACACCGACGACGAGGAGGAGCACACCAAGGCCAAGGCGGAAGAGGAGGCCGACAAGTACCTTACCTTCAACCAGAAGTTCCGCAAGGAGTTCAAGAAGGTCTGGTCGGGCAAGGGCAAGGGCGACATCCTGAAGCAGAAGGAGCGCGAGGAGCGCAGGAAGCTGGCCAAGGCGGTGGCAAGGGAGATGGACCGCAGGGAGAGGAGGAAGGCGAGGGCTGCTGCCAAGGCACAGTCCGAAGACCTGCCGGCATACACCAAGGCGTAGTAGAACTACGTCGGTCCGATCTTTTCACGGAGCAGCAAGAAGTGCTGTGATGCGATGATGGAGACGGACACCTTTCTCTCATGGCCCTTAAATTGATACCCCAAATTAAACATATCACCTCAGCATTTCTTCCACGACAGATTTAGTATCTGGCCGAACCCAGCATCCACCGAGCTCCCCTGCACGTAACCGTTTTTGTTCGACGTACCCGAATCCACCGTCGCAGAGAGACTAATCTGAATTCTCGCGTCCTTCTTCTGACACACCGACGCCTCTGTATCTGATATCTCACCGTCCTTGTGCAAAAGGAAGTCTTCCTCGAATGGCCCTGTTACAATCTTATGGATGTTGCCCTATCCTTCAAGTCAGTACCTCTAACAACACTTTCAGCCACTACAACCACACACCTTGCCCTTCATATCCACGCCATTCACATCAATCCACTTCCACCGGCTAACCAAACTAGCCTCAACCCCCTTCTCAATATACACATAGCCTCGGAAATCGGCCGAGCTAACATCGAACGCCCACCCCGGCGAGTTCATGCCTATATTCACTCTGCAGAAGGCGCGTGTCTTTGCAGTCCCTGCTTTTGGTCCGTCCGAAGCGGCGAAGTTGTCGAAGATGATGGTTAAAGCGGAGTTGTCCGAGGCGAGCATGACGCTGGCGTCGCCGGGCCTGCAGCCACTTCCATCGAGGTCGATGTCTAGGCTTGTCAGGGAGACGGCGCCTTTTGGTGGGAGGGCGGCTGCGGTGAGTGTGATGTAGAGAGTGAGTAGGAGCGCGAGGATGAGTGACGGCATGGTGTGTTGAGGCTACGGAGAGGAAGGCATTAGAGAAACTTGCACGTCTTATGCTTTTCTTCAACCATCCTTTTCCTGCCTAGTAGACCAAATACCGCCTTTTCTTGCCGTGATCGTGGCACTTCGACATCAATTCTTCGGTTGCGGCTGAAAGAGCCGTCAGGTCAATTCCCAATATGTAGTACCATGCTGCAATTGGCATAACAGTTGCCTACATATAGGAGCTATATATAACGAGCCGCTAGGATCGCTGTCAAAAGAGGTTAGGTCAGGGCTCAGCCTGGGTTTCAACGACCCGACAGACTGTTCGAAAGTAAGGCAGGATTTAGCCTATGTGACACGCGCTTCCCACGATATAAGTCAACGCGCATCGTATATTGCCTACGTTGCACGAACCGAAACGACAATTGCTGACTCCATAGACTGTTTTGAAAATCGATAGACTGGGCTGTATAGGTGTGTTGGGAAAGAAGCGCGAGGGGAATTTTGCTTCACTCATTACGTACAGAAAACGACTTGAACGTCTGTCGTAGACGTACAACGCTCTGAATACATGGATATCACTAAAATACTTCTTACAATCAAACAGCCTCAGTCCGCTGCACAGGCGCCTTCTCGTGGTGCTCACTCTCGTAATCGGCGTTCTTCCCATCTGCCTGCACAATGAACTCTTCGCGCTTCTCGAAACCAAACAACTGATCCATCTGATCCATGCGCAGTCCTTTCGTGTCGTGGATGAAGAAGAAGGCGTAGATACTAGCGCAAATAAGCGCAGTGGCGAAGAACACGTATACGCCCCATTCCATCGAGGTGTACATTTGCGGCAAGGCCTAGAACAAGATTAGTGTATCTATTACATGCGACTGATAGGTGCTTACCTTTGTGACTACCAGAGTCCATATCCATACGGATGCTGCTGCCCATGGTCCCGATATAGAGCGCATAGATGCGGGGAAGATTTCGCTAGAGATGATCCAGGGAAGGCCGTTCGCACCGAATGACCAGGCAGCACCAAAGATCATGATCATGGCAGTTGCAGCTTTGCCACCAGCGACTGTAGACTCGGACATGGGCTCACCCACTGTGGGCTTTCCGAGTGCGATGTAGACGGCGAGGTAGTACTGGCAGAAAGCACATATCAAGGAAGAGATGATCCAAGGCCACTTGCGTCCAAACATGTCGATGAACCAGGTGAAGAAGATGATGGAACCTCCAGCTTTGATGATTCCGTAGATACCGGTCCAGAGAGTTACGTCGGACAATCCGATGGATGTAAAGATGGTTGGAGAGTAGTAGTTGATTGCCGCGGCACCACTCCAAGCTTGCCACATGAACATGAGGAATACCAAGAGGAATCTGTTCCGCATTCCTGGCATGGCTCCTTCGCGTGCTGCGGCTTTGATCGTTGTGAGGAAGCTAGCATGCGCCTCGCCATGTAGAAGTGCGGCACGCTCTTTCGCAATCTCATTTCGCACGTATTGAACATCCT
>Ga0265798_10000130_pt1 | contig 144917 bp, 123 predicted proteins | sample P3T30metagenome_FD_192430 | JGI IMG/M metagenome (GOLD analysis project Ga0265798, IMG submission 192430) | Plant litter microbial communities from East Loma Ridge, Irvine, California - P3 T30 | ecosystem: Environmental > Terrestrial > Plant litter > Unclassified | place: USA: California...
AGAGGTACAGCCCGGAAATCACCAGCATGATGCCCCAGCCTGCCGCCAGTTCGATCAGCCGGTCACCGACAGTGCCGATCATCAGCTCGCCATGCAGCGCGCGGGCAATGGCCTGCAGGTTCTGCTTCGCATCCTGAGTGCCCAATATCTCGCCGCGATACGGATCGACGAAGACGTTCATCTCACGACCCTCATCACGGATCACGAACTGCGCGCTGCCTTCGGCGCTCACGGGCGGGAAATACTTGCTGATGGCGGCCTGTGGATAAGCGCTCAGTACGCGCTGTTGCAACTCATCGGCACTGATCTGATGGTGAGCAGGCGTCACGCTCAGCAGATCGCTGTACATCAGGTTGTCGAGCTGTGGCTTGAACAGGTAAATCATCCCGGTCAGCGACAACAGAATCATGAAGGGCGCGACGAACAATCCGGCGTAAAAATGCCATCGCCAGGCCAGGTTATAGAAAGAAACGGTGGATTTTGACACGGTCAACGCTCCCGAAGAGGGATAACACAGCACAACCTGCGCGCAGCCGCTGGCTGCGTACGGTCATGAAATTTTCTGGTTTCAGGCTGTGAACAGCGTTGGGGGTGCCCGACTCCGGGCATTGGGGAAGATCGCTCGCCGCGCATGCCCGAGCAGAGGCTGCGCTGCGAAAAAGTCTGCATGCCCGGGCGGAGCCGCTGCGACCAGTACCGGGACATAGGGAAGCGCAGGGCAGCTGAACAGCAGCGTGCAGTAACCGCATTTGGCCCACAGCGCATGGTCGCTCGCGCCCGCGTCAGTCGCAGTGGCGTGTTCGCTGCCATGGTGCGCATGGCTGCCGGCCGAGCTGCTCACGTCCATCGATGTCGCAGGTGGCATCGACATACCGGCGTGCTGATCCATCGGCATCGACTGAGAAATCAGTGGACCGATGAAGATCATCAACATGGCGAACAGGCTCAGCCACGCACCCCGGTTTTTACCTGGGGCGGCTGATCGTTCGCGGTCTCGGCGCATGGCGCTCAATCTGGAGGGGCTACTCAGTGCTGGTGTTCGGGTGCCTGCTTTTGTACCACGACCTGCACCTCAACATCTCCGGCCTTCTCGAAATGCAGCGTCATTGGAAAGCGTTGTCCGACGAGCAGCTTCGAGCGGTCTTTGATGTCCAGCAGCATCACGTGCCAGGCCATGGGCGCAAAGGTCACGGTAGCGCCAGCGGGTACGTCCACGGTCTGCACCTGCTGCATTTTCATCAGGCCATCTGCCTGAAGGTGTTCATGCAGTTGGGTCTGACCTGCAATCGGGGTGTCGACGCCGAGCAGTCGGTCGCCTGTGTCACCTTTGTTTTCGAGCACGAAATAGGCGGCTACGGTTGGCGCATTGGGCGGCAGCTCCATGGACCATGGGTGGGCGATCATGATCTGGCCAGCGGTGTACTGGTGAGCGTGGGCGAAACAGGCAGGCAGCAGCAGAGCGGCCAGCACGAGGGCTTTCTTGAGCATCGGGGTTCTCCGGTCAATCCATTCAGGTGCATCGAAGCACGGGCAAACGGGGTATCAGACCGGCGGAGAGGCTCGCGGATTGGCGCTCGGCCATTGCAGACGCGGCGAAGCGTGGATCAGAAAAATCGCAGGCGCGAAGCGCTCAGGCTCCAGACGCGCCACCAGCCCATGGCTGAAACCGGGCGCAATGACGACGAACACCGATCCCGAGCAGCACGGACAATGCTGCATCGCGGACTGATGTTGTTGCCCGTCAGGCATGCCTTGCGAGGCTTCACTCAACGGAATGGCGACCAGCCGCGTGCCGCCACCACCACAGAACGCTCCCCACAGCACCTGCTCCCCGGCCACACGTGGCGTGCTGGGTGACAGTGGCATGGCCAGCAGACTGAACAGCACTGCAAAGCAGGCAATCCAGACCGTTGTTGTGCGTCGTTGAGACATCACAGGTTCCGTTCATGTCGGGTGATCAACCCCGCCATTTAGCCTGAATGAGGGGGATAAGTAAAAAGGGCAGGGAGTGACGGGGTGTCGCGGCTCTTGAAGAATCGTTTCTTTCAGGCTGGCTGCGCTTCGGTTGACGGGTGTCTGCCGTTGCTGACAGCACCCACTGCTCAATGCACGAACAGTGCGACGATAGAAAACACCAGAATCACGAATCCGGTGGCGCTGGTCCATCCGGCTTGCCAGTTGTCTTTGAGCCAGGAGCCTTTCTTCGGGTATTTACCCCACGTCACGACCCGCACGATCGGCCAGCCGATGGGATAGCAGATATAGCGAAGCGGGATTTCGAAAAACAGCTGAAAGAATGCGTCTGACACGGGATCACTCCGCTGGTAACGGCAACCGTTGTCCGGCCATCAACAGCGCCAGCCGACTCAGGCTGCTCCATGGTGAGCCCGCTGCCTGACCCTTGATCTGCGCATCGATACGTTGCGCATCCATGAGCAACTGGCTCCAGCGCTTCGCCGAATGACGTTGCAGGGCCTTGCTCATCAGCGGCTTGCGTTTGTCCCAGACCGGCGGACGGGCTGAGCTGAATATCTTGTCCATCGGCACGCCCTGGCTGAATTGCAGGGACATGTTGGCCAGCGCACGCAGCTCGCGGGTGAGCGCCCAGAGAATCACCGGCGTTTCGACCCCTTCGCCGCGAAGCCCTTCCAGCATGCGCAAGGCATGTGCCGCTTCGCCATTGAGTACGGCATCGGTCAGGCCGAACACATCGAAACGGGCACTGTCGGCCACCGCCGCCTGCACGGTTTCGACGGTAATCTGCCCGTCCTCGGCCATCAGCTTGAGCTTTTCGATTTCCTGCGCAGCGGCCAGCAGGTTGCCTTCGACACGTGCGGCAATCAGTTCGACCGCATCCTGAGTCGCCGCAAGCCCTGCCTGTGACAGGCGCTGACGAATCCATTGCGGCAACTGGCCAATGTCCACCGGCCAGATCTGCACAAACTGAGTCTGCGCGCCTTCGACCAGCGCCTTGCCCCATTTGGTTTTCTGCGCGCTGCCGTCGAGCTTGGGCAGGCTGATCAGAAGCAGCGTGTCTTCGGCAGGCCGGGCGCAGTATTCGATCAGAGCAGCGGCACCCTTGTCACCGGGCTTGCCGGAAGGCAGACGCAGTTCCAGAAGGCGACGTTCGGCAAACAGCGACATGCTGGCGCCGGCCTGCAGCAGCGTGCCCCAGTCAAAGCTGGCATCGGCGCTGAACACCTGGCGTTCGTCGAAACCTTGCTGGCGGGCCGCTGTGCGGATGGCGTCGGCAGCTTCCTGGCAAAGTAGCGGGTCATCGCCACTGATCACGTAGACCGGTGCGAGCGTGCCTTGCAGGTGTTTGCCGAGTTGGGCGGGGGCGAGTTTCATCGTCGAAAGGATGCCGGGGCCGGCGAACCGGCCCCCGGACATTTACCTGTTCGGGATTTCAACAGGCGACTGTTGAGGTGTTGAGTCACGAATGCGCTGAGCTTCTTCCAGAGCGTCGGCCTCAGCCTTGGCAACTGCGTCGGCCTTGGCCTGCAGTTCGTCCAGACGAGACGGTGTCAGTTGCTGCAGGCGCGCCATCATTCTCTGAATCAACTCGTTGCGCATTTCGCCACGTACCTGAGCCGCTTCCTGATCGGAGCCGGTCAGGTTGTTGCCATCGTGTACGTAGGAACGGTCCACGCTGACCTTGTCGCCGAGCAGGAAGCGGTCTTTCTCGCCACGCACTTCATAGTTGAGCGTCGTGGTCAGCTGGTACTCGGCCGAACGGCCCGAGCCGCTGAAGCTGGCGTTACGTTGTGTTTCGGTTTCATTGACCAGCACCAGCTTGTACGGCGCGCCGGTGTAGACCTTCACGCCGGAGCTGGTCAGTACACGCGTGAGCTGGGTGACGGTTTCGCCGTAGGCATTACGCGCGCTGACATCCAGTTCCTTGATGGCCAGATCGGTCGTGCCGGTGCCACGCAGATGAAAGCCGCAGGCGCTCAGCAGAACGGCAAGGCCCATCACCAGCAAATTGCGTTTGATCATCTTGATGCTCCCCTTGAATCCTTGTGGGCCGACTTCGCGTCCCTTGGAAATATGTTCGGCACCCGGTCTGCCGGGCGCCCGATCTCATCAGCTTGCGACGATATTGACCAGTTTTCCTGGCACAACGATGACCTTGCGGATCGTCAGGCCATCAATGAAGCGCAGTACGTTTTCGTTGATCCGGGCAGCGGCTTCCACTTCTTCGCGGCTGGCGCTGGCAGGCATCTCGATGTGACCGCGCAGCTTGCCGTTGACCTGGATCACCAGTTGCAGTGTGTCCTGCACCAGAGCGCTTTCATCCAGCGCAGGCCAGCCTGCATCAATGACTGGCGTAGTGTGGCCCAGTTCCTTCCACAGCTCGTGGCTGATGTGCGGCGTGATCGGGGCCAGCAGCAGGGTGACGGTTTCCAGTCCTTCCTGAAGCAGGGCGCGGTCCTGCGCAGTAGCCTGCGGGACTTTTTCCAGCACGTTCATCAACGTCATCACCTGGGCGATGGCGGTGTTGAATTTCTGGTTCTGACCAATATCCTGGCTCGCCTGTTTGATCGCCTGATGAATCGAACGGCGGATAGCCTTCTGATCATCGCTCAACGCGGCCGTATCCAGCTTGCCGGACACACCCTGCGCGACATGGGCCTGTGCCAGACGCCAGACGCGACGCAGGAAGCGGCTCGAGCCTTCGACGCCGGAATCGGACCATTCCAGGCTCATGTCAGGTGGCGAGGCGAACATCATGAACAGGCGGCAGGTATCTGCGCCGTACTGATCGATCATGGTCTGCGGGTCGATGCCGTTTTTCTTCGACTTCGACATTTTTTCGGTGCCGCCGATCTCAACCGGCAGGCCGTCGCTGGTCAGTCTGGCACTGATCACCTTGGCCTTGGCGTCACGCTCGAGCGTCACGTCGGCCGGGTTGATCCAGGTCTTCTTGCCGCTGGTTTCCATGCGGAAGTAGGTTTCGGCGTTGACCATGCCCTGGGTCAGCAGGTTCTTGAACGGCTCGTTGGACGTCACCAGACCTTCGTCGCGCATCAGCTTGTGGAAGAAGCGTGCGTACAGCAGGTGCAGGATGGCGTGTTCGATACCGCCGATGTACTGATCGACCGGCAGCCAGTGGTTGGCTGCGTTCGGCTCGACCAGGCCACCTTCGTAATGCGGTGAGGCGTAGCGTGCGTAGTACCAGGAGGACTCGACGAATGTGTCCATGGTGTCGGTTTCACGCTTGGCCGGTGCGCCGCATTTCGGGCACTTGCATTCGTAGAACTCGGGCATGCGAGCCAGCGGCGAACCTGCGCCGTCCGGCACCACATCCTCCGGCAACACCACGGGCAATTGATCTTCAGGGACCGGCACGTCACCGCAGGTATCGCAGTGCACAATCGGAATCGGGCAACCCCAGTAGCGCTGGCGGCTGATGCCCCAGTCACGCAGGCGGAACTGGGTGCGTGACTGGCCTAGGCCTTTCTTGACCAGCGCAGCTTCCATCGCGTCGAACGCGGCTGTGAAGTCCAGGCCGTCGAACTCGCCGGAATTGATCAGCACGCCGTGCTCGCCATAGGCTTCCTGCCACGGCGCGGGGCTTTCGTCGCCTGCGCTGGTGCGTACTACGGGCTTGATCGGCAGGTGGTACTTGGTGGCAAATTCGAAGTCACGCTCGTCGTGCGCAGGCACAGCCATGACCGCGCCGTCGCCGTAATGCATCAGCACATAGTTGGCGACCCATACCGGCAGCTTCTCGCCGGTCAGCGGGTGCTCGACGAACAGTGAGGTCGGCAGACCTTTCTTTTCCTGAGTGGCAACGTCGGCTTCAGCGACGCTGCCGCCCTTGCATTCATCGATGAACGCTTGCAGTTGCGCGTCTTCCTTCGCCGCCAGGGTCGCGAGCGGGTGCTCGGCTGCAACTGCCACGTAGGTCGCGCCCATCAACGTGTCGGGACGGGTGGTGAAGACTTTGAGCGTACCGGCTTCGCCGATGCTGGTCTGGTCGTACGGGAACTGCACTTCCATGCCGCGGGACTTGCCGATCCAGTTGCGCTGCATGGTCTTGACCTGTTCAGGCCAGCCCGGCAACTCGTCGAGGCTCTCCAGCAGCTCATCCGCGTAGGCAGTGATCTTGAAGTAGTACATCGGTATTTCGCGCTTCTCGATCAGCGCGCCCGAACGCCAGCCGCGACCGTCGATAACCTGTTCGTTGGCCAGAACGGTCTGATCGACCGGGTCCCAGTTCACAGTGCCGTTCTTGCGGTAGATCACGCCTTTTTCGAACAGGCGAGTGAACAGCCATTGTTCCCAGCGATAGTAGTCAGGCTTGCAGGTGGTGATTTCACGCGACCAGTCGATGGCCAGACCCAGACTCTTGAGCTGGGTCTTCATGTAATCGATGTTTTCGTAGGTCCACTTCGCTGGCGCGACGTTGTTGTCGATGGCCGCGTTTTCCGCCGGCATGCCGAAAGCGTCCCAGCCCAGTGGCTGCAGGACGTTCTTGCCCAGCATGCGCTGGTAGCGGGAGATCACATCACCGATGGTGTAGTTGCGCACATGACCCATGTGCAGCTTGCCGCTGGGGTAAGGGAACATCGACAGGCAATAGTAGGTTTCCTTGCCTGGCTGTTCACTGACTTCAAAAGACTTTTGCTCTTCCCAGAAGGTCTGGGCGGCGGCTTCGATTTCGCGGGGCTGATAGAGTTCGTGCATGGCTACTTTTGACTAAAGATTAGTGACCCTTGACCTCTTCATTGCTTCGCCGAGTCAGGTCTGCACCGCTTGCCGGACAATTGCAACTGTCTGTGCGGTGCGTACAGGCTCAAGAGAGCGGAAGTGGAATGGCAGGAAGCGTCGTAGCATACATGAGCGCCGTCTATCGAGGGAGTCCTGATTGCTATGCGTGGCGGCCACGGCCCCGTCCAACCGCTGTCTCTGGCCGTTGGTCGCACTTATCCGCCTGTTCCGGCAGCGGCGCTAAGCTCATTCTCGAGGGTATGTTCTATCTTCAGTGAGGTGAGCGGATGACAGAGTTGCAGCACACTGTAAGCACTTATGAGCTGTATGAACGTTTGATCGATCGTCTCGGGCTTGCTCTTGAAATGGCAAGTACTGCGGTTCGGCTCCGAAACGAGTCGCCTGCCGTACTTGAGCTCAAAGGGTTGAGCAGTGCCGAGTTCGAGTGGATCGAGGCCTACCTTGAAAAAGGCGCGATGGCGGCAAACGGGGCTGTTAAAGGTAAGTCAAAGGGCAGTTTCACGCGATCACCGGAGCAGACCAGATTGGCCAAGGCGCCTGGACAATCAGCCACTATCATCTGGCTGAAAGATCGAAAGCGTGGCAGGTCATCGATGCGGTCAGGCCGCAACAACTGATACGACGATCAGTCTTTCCCCCGGCAGGCTGCGGGCCTGCCTTTTAAGCATTGTTGCTTAGCTTCAAAACTTTTAGGCTTCGGGCATCTCTGGAGATGTCCGATGCCTTTGCGTTACCTGCTCAAGACCCTTCTTCTGCCTCCCGGCATTCTATTTCTATTGCTGATTCTGGCCTGGTGGTTGCGACGTTCGCGGCCGCGTATGGCTGCCGTGTGCTTCGTGACCGGCCTTGGCGGGTTGTGGCTGATGAGCCTGCCGGTTGTCGTGGAGTGGGCCGCAGGCAGAATGGAACAGGTGCCACCTCTGCCGCAGGCCCAGTGGGCGAGTCTGGCACAGCAGGCCGACGCGATTGTGGTGCTGGGCAGCGGGCGCGAGCGCAACTCGCCGACCTGGGGAGGCGATGTACCCACGGGCATTGGTCTGGAGCGACTGCGGCTGGCGGCGCGCCTGTCCAAGGCGTCCGGGCTGCCCGTGCTGACAACGGGCGGCCTGCACTATGACGAGCCTCCCAGCGAAGCGGCGATCATGGCGCAGTCGCTGCAGGATGATTTCGGCGTCGCCGTGCGCTGGCAGGAAGGTCTGAGCCGGACGACCTGGGAAAACGCTACCCTGACCGCCGGTATTCTTCAGCCCCAAGGCATCAAGCGGGTTGTGCTGGTGACCCAGGCCTGGCACATGCCGAGGGCGCGCTGGAGTTTCGAGAAGGCCGGTTTTACCGTGGTGGGTGCGCCCGTGGGTTTTCTGGGCGTGGACAATGCCCGGCCGTTCGGCGGCTGGCTGCCCGAGAGCCGGGTGTTCATGCAGAGCGGCGTGTTGCTCAACGAAGCGATGGGCTTGCTGGTCTATCCGCTGATTTACCCTTAGGCAGCCGCCAGGAGCAATCCCGCAGGCCGGGATTGCTCTGAAGCCCGATCAGACCGTCTTGGAAATGCGTGCCGCGAGCAAGGCCCAGCCAAACAGCAGCAGGCAGACAATCGCCAGAGGCCACGAACGCCAGTGCAGGTAAGGCGTCAGGCCTTGCATCGGCACTACGTCGCCATACAACACGCCACGCTCGAACTGCGGAATCTGCACGGTGATCCTGCCGAACGGATCGATGAGTCCTGTTACGCCGTTGTTGGTGGCGCGGATCATCCAGCGTCCGGCTTCAAGCGCGCGCATCTGGGCCATCTGCAAATGCTGCAGCGGGCCGATCGAAGTGCCGAACCAGGTGTCGTTACTGACCGTCAGCAACAGATCGCTCTGGGCCGACAGGCCTGCGGCAAACTCTGGGTAGACCACTTCGTAACAGATGAAGGGCGCGATGTGATAACCCTTGGCCTGCAGCAGTGCCTGATCGTCCGGGCCTCGGGCGAAGTCCGACATCGGCAGATCAAAGAACGCGATCAAACCGCGTAATACGTCCTGCAGCGGCACGTATTCGCCGAACGGAACGAGTTTCTGCTTGTAATAGGTGCCGTCACCCTGGCCGACCACGGTGATGCCGTTGTAGTAACGGTATTCGCCACGCCCGGTCAGTTCGCGTACTGGCACGCCAGTGATCAGCGCCGCGCCACGCTCGGAGGCGAATTTGCCCATCATCGACAGATAGCCTTCGGCGCTTTCCTTGAGCACCGGTACGGCGGTTTCCGGCCAGACGATCAGGTCGGCCTGTTGCGACCTGAAGGTCATGTCGCGGTACAGCGCCAACTGGTCGTTAAGCTTCTGCGGGTCCCACTTCATGCTTTGCTCGATGTTGCCCTGCATGGTGACCACTTTGAGTGGCTTGCCGGACGGTGATGTCCAGGCATAACCCTTGAGTGCCAGTCCGGCGACCCAGGGCGCCAGCAACAGCAGCACGCCAATCGCCAGAAAGGATTTACGCGCCCGCAAGCGGTGCAGGTTGCACAACAATGCAGCGGTCAGGCCCAGTGCGAAGGAAATCAGCCAGACGCCGCCCACCGGTGCAAGTCCCGCCAACGGTCCGTCGAGCTGGCTGTAGCCGGAATACAGCCAAGGGAAACCGGTAAGGAACCAGCCACGAAACGCTTCCTGGCCCAGCCACAGCGCAGCGAACGCCAGCGCATCGGCCAGTGGCGCTTCGTTACGCCGCAGCCAGCGCGCCCAGACCCAGGCGGGAAGGGCGAAGAACAGTGCGATGGCGGCGATGAACGCCAGCATCAACAACCCGGCCAGCAGCACCGAAGCGCCGCCGTAGGTGTGAATGCTGACGTAGATCCAGCTGGTACCAGCGCCGAACAGGCCGAAGCCGTAGCACCAGCCGCGTCCCAGCGCCTGGCGCGGACTCAGTTCGCGCAGCCCCAGATAAAACACCGCGACTGCCACCAGGATCAGTGGCCAGACATTGAACGGTGCCAGTGCCAGGGTCGTGAGTCCGCCAGCGACGACGGCCAGCAGGTTGCCGGGCCAGCCGGGACGCGTAATCCAGCGCATGTAGGTTCCTTAAAGCGGCATCAGGGTGGTTTTACGGGCGATTGATGGGGCTCAGACGCAGCAGGTGGATGCGACGGCTGTCTGCGCTCAGGATGCGGAAACGATAGGCACCGATTTCGGTGATTTCGTTGCGCTTGGGCAGGTGGCCGAAAGCATTCATCACGAGGCCGCCGACGGTGTCGAACTCTTCGTCGGAAAACTCGCTGTCGAAGAACTCGTTGAAGTTTTCGACCGGCGTGAGGGCCTTGACCAGGAAGTCACCGCTGGGCAGCGGCTTGATGAAACTGTCTTCCTCGACGTCATGCTCGTCTTCGATGTCGCCGACGATCTGTTCCAGCACGTCCTCAATCGTCACCAGGCCCGCCACGCCGCCGTACTCGTCGATGACGATGGCCATGTGGTTGTGGTTGGCGCGGAATTCGCGCAACAGAACGTTGAGACGCTTGGACTCCGGCACGAAGGTCGCCGGGCGCAGCAGTTTCTTGACATCGTCACTGTCGCCGTCGGGCTTGAGGATGAGCGGCAGCAGATCCTTGGCCAGCAGTACGCCAAGGACGTCGTCGTGGCTCTCGCCGATCACCGGATAGCGCGAGTGCGCGGCATCGATGACGGCGGGAAGGAATTCGCGGGGTGTCTGGGTCGCCTTGATGCTGATCATCTGCGAGCGCGGCACCATGATGTCGCGTACCTGCAGGTCGGCAACCTGGATGGCTCCCTCGACGATGGCCAGCGCTTCGCTGTCCAGCAATTTGTTCTGGTGGGCTTCGCGCAGCAGCTCAAGCAGCTCCTGGCGGTTTTTCGGCTCATGGACAAAAGCCTGGGTCAGTTTACCCAGCCATGACTTTTGTCCGTTGCTCGATCGGTCTTCGCTCATAGCCCTTACTCGTGGTCCTTGCTTGATGTTTCTAAATGTTGAGGTTCGGTGTCGTCGTCGGCATAAGGGTCGGGATAGCCCAACTCATCAAGCAACGTTCGTTCCAGCGCTTCCATCTCTTCGGCTTCTTCATCGTCGATATGGTCGTAACCCAGCAGATGAAGACAGCCATGAATCACCATGTGCGCCCAGTGGGCGTCAACGGTCTTGTTCTGTTCAGTCGCTTCGCGATTCACCACCGGTACGCAGATGACCAGATCGCCCAGCAACGGGATATCCAGCATGTCATCCGGTACGTCGGCAGGGAAGGACAGCACGTTGGTGGCGTAGTCCTTGTGCCGCCAGGTGTGATTGAGTTCACGCCCTTCGACTTCATCGACCAGTCTGATGGTCAGTTCGGAGTCGGCACTGCGCTGACGCAGGCCCATTTCACACCAGAGGCGGAACTGGGCTTCGGTCGGCGCAGGGGTTTCGCTTGCGACTTGCAGGTCCAGCTCAAGCATCGCGGTTCTTGTCCCGTGAGTAACTGTTGTTGCTCGACGAGCCATCGCTGAAACGATCGTCGAAGCGCTCGTAGGCTTCAACGATGCGTTGCACCAACGGGTGGCGAACCACGTCCTTGGGCTTGAAGTGCGTGAAGCTGATGCCCGGCACGTCCTTGAGCACATCGATGACATGCGTCAGGCCCGACTTGGTGCCCTTGGGCAAGTCGACCTGGGTGATGTCGCCGGTGATCACGGCGGTGGAGCCGAAGCCGATACGGGTCAGAAACATTTTCATCTGCTCGACGGTGGTGTTCTGACTTTCGTCGAGAATGATGAAGCTGTTATTAAGGGTGCGTCCGCGCATGTAAGCCAGCGGTGCCACTTCAATGACCTGTTTCTCGATCAGCTTGGCAACGACCTCGAAGCCGAGCATCTCATAGAGCGCGTCGTAGAGCGGTCGCAGGTACGGGTCGATCTTCTGGGCGAGGTCGCCGGGCAGAAAGCCGAGTTTTTCACCCGCTTCAACCGCAGGGCGCACCAGCAGGATGCGACGGATCTGCTCACGCTCCAGCGCATCGACTGCGCAGGCGACGGCAAGGTACGTCTTACCTGTACCGGCCGGGCCGATGCCGAAGTTGATGTCGTTGCCGAGGATCTCTTTGACGTAGCGCTGCTGGTTAATGCCACGCGGGCGAATCATGCCCTTCTTGGTGCGCAGCGCAACGCCGACTTCGGCGGTCGGGTGGTTATCCAGCCCGTCGACGCCTGATTCCTGCAGGAACAGGTGAACCATGTCCGGCGTCAGGTCGGTACCCTTGGTTTCCCGATACAGACGGCGCAACAGATTTTCGGCCGAGGTGGTGTGTTTGGAGTCGCCAATGAGCTCGAATTGATTGCCGCGATTGCGGATCTCGATGTCCAGGCGTTGTTCGATCAAGCGCAGATGCTCGTCGAGTTGCCCGCACAGGTTGGCGAAACGATGGGCCTCGAAAGGTTCGAGGGTGAAACGATGAGGTTCTATGGGTGCGTTCAAGGTCTTTTAATGGCCGTCCGGCGGCAATTGAGATGTATTGAAGAATACTCCCTGGCGGTGGTCAGGCGAAAGCCTTGCCTTCTGCGTGGAAGATTCACCGTGCTCAATGGTAGGGACCGCACGGAAACGAATTCATTCGGCCATTCGTTTCCGCGACGGGGCGCAAGGGTTATTGAAGCAGAGATCCGCGCAGGGAATGAGGCTGTGCGTCATCGATATGCACATCGGCGAACTGGCCGATCAGTTTCGGGTTGTCGCAGCGGAAATTGACGATCCGGTTGTTCTCGGTACGGCCCTGCAGCTCGCCGGGGTCCTTCTTGGAGTAGTCGGTTACCAGAATGCGCTGGGTGCTACCAACCATCTGTCGGCTGATTTCGAATCCCTGCTGGTTGAGCCGGTGTTGCAGCGCGGCCAGACGTTCTTTCTTGAGGGCTTCCGGCGTTTCGTCTTTCAGATCGGCCGCCGGTGTGCCGGGGCGCGGGCTGTAGACAAACGAGAACGAGAAGTCGAAACCGACGTCCTCGATCAGCTTCATGGTGTTTTCGAAGTCTTTCTCGGTTTCACCCGGAAAGCCGACGATAAAGTCGGAGCTGATGCAGATGCCCGGCACGGCAGCCTTGAGCTTGCGCAGCTTGGACTTGTATTCCAGCGTGGTGTGGTTGCGCTTCATGGCCGCCAGAATACGGTCCGAGCCCGACTGCACCGGCAAATGCAGGTGTTTGACCAGCTCAGGCACTTCGGCGTGGGCCTGGATCAGGCTGTCGGAGAATTCCAGCGGGTGCGATGTGGTGTAGCGAATGCGGTCGATGCCATCGACAGCGGCGACCACGCGGATCAGGTCCGCCAGGTCTGCGACACGCCCGTCATGCATGGCGCCGCGATAACCGTTGACGTTCTGACCCAGCAGCGTGACTTCGCGCACACCGTTTTCCGCCAGATGAATGACTTCGGTGAGCACGTCATCAAACGGTCGGCTGACTTCTTCGCCACGGGTGTAAGGCACCACGCAGAATGTGCAGTACTTGCTGCAGCCTTCCATTACCGACACGTAGGCACTCGGGCCATCGACGCGTGGTTCGGGCAAATGGTCGAATTTTTCGATTTCCGGGAACGAGACGTCGACCTGCGGCAGGCGCGTGATGCGTGCGGCGTCGATCATTTCCGGCAGGCGGTGCAGGGTCTGCGGGCCGAAGACCACGTCCACATAGGGCGCGCGGTCGCGGATGGCCGCGCCTTCCTGACTGGCTACACAGCCGCCAACGGCGATCACCATTTCCGGCTTGGCCAGTTTCAGTTCGCGCCAGCGGCCCAGTTGGGAGTAAACCCGGTCCTGGGCGCGCTCGCGAATCGAGCAGGTGTTAAGCAGGATCACGTCGGCGTCTTCCGCGCGGGCGGTGACTTCCAGGGCCTGATGTTCGCCCAACAGGTCGACCATGCGCGAGCTGTCGTACTCGTTCATCTGGCAACCGTGGGTTTCGATATAAAGCTTCTTGGCCATTCGTGATCATCAGCTGGTTCAAAGAACCGCGCATTATAGGGGCGATACGCTTGGGTTCCTAGGGGCGATCCGACGGGCATGCTATAGTGCGTGCCCCTTTTTCATCCGCGAATCGTTACCCGCCAACCATGACCAAACGCGAAGCTCCAATCTACAAGGTGATTTTCCTCAACCAGGGCCAGGTGTTCGAGATGTACGCCAAGCAGATCTATCAAAGCGATCTGTGGGGTTTTCTGGAAGTGGAAGAGTTCGTCTTCGGCGAGCGCACGACAGTGGTGGTCGACCCGAGCGAAGAAAAGCTCAAGGCCCAGTTCGAAGGCGTGGTGCGCAGTTTCGTGCCGATGCATTCGATCGTGCGTATCGACGAAGTCGAGCGCATGGGCACGCCGAAGATCAGCGAAGCGAAGGGCGTCAGCAATGTGATGCCGTTTCCCATGCCGATGCCGGAAAAATAACCAGAGAGTCGAGACTGTTGCCCTGAAGACAATCGATCAGGGCAATGGGGAGAATGGGCTGCGACCTTCGGCCGTTTGCAGTTCCATGAGGTATTTGCGGAAAATCTGTCCCAGTACCTGAGTGGCGACTTCCAGCTCGTCGCGCTTCATTTTTGCCGAAACTTCGTCCGCTGCGTCCAGTGCATCTTCAGATCCGTTGACCGCTGCCATCTTCAGCACGATATAGGCCTGGATGTTATTGGCCTGCACACCTTCGCCGCGACTGAACATCAGGCCCAACTGATATTGCGCCTGCGCGTGACCCTGCAACGAAGCCTGCTCGAAATAACCGAGGGCTTGTGGCAGATCGCGAGGTACATTCTTGCCTTCGTAATAGAACTCACCCAACTCGTACTGCGCCTGTGCATCCCCGGACTGAGCGGCCTGCTGACAGGCTGCAAGTGCAGCGGGCAGGTTCTCAGGCTGAGTATTGAGGGTGCAGCGACCCATCGCTGGGATCAACAACGAGTTGCTGCCGGCAGTAGCCAGCAGAGGATAGACAAGCAACAGGCAGCCCAATGCAAGGGTGCGGCCGGTGCGGTTCATGGAAGTCGACTTACCTCTGAAAAAGGTGCGGGCGTGCCCGACCAGCTAAACGTGCTGGCTGCGCATTATGAAATAAGCAGAGCCAACCTTACAAAGTCTTTACGGATTTTCTGCTGCACGGCCAGTAAAAAACTACGGACCCTCAGGCGAAAAACCCTGAAGCAAGACAGTCGTTTCCCATGTTTGCGTCGATTGATCACGTCAATCGCATTGCAGTGTAGAAGCTAATTGCTGCAACAACGTTCAGTTTCATTCACCGATATGGATTCGTGCAGGCGAAACTTGCCTGCACGCATCATCCGCAGCGGCTTATTTAAGCGCAGCGAAGGCCTTTTCGGCAGCGTCCAGCGTCAGCTGCAATTCGGCATCGCCATGGGCAATGGAAGTGAAGCCTGCTTCGAACGCGCTTGGCGCCAGATACACACCGCCTTCGAGCATCAGGTGGAAGAAGCGCTTGAAGCGGTCGGCGTCACTGGTCATCACGTCCTGGAAGGTGACGATTTCCTTGGCGTCGCTGAAGTACAGGCCGAACATGCCGCCCGCCTGGGTGGTCACGAACGCAATGCCAGCGGCATCGGCACGCTGTTGCAGGCCTTCCAGCAGGCGACGGGTGTAATCGCTCAGTTCATCGTGAAAGCCCGGACGGCTGATCAGGCGCAGGGTGGTCAGGCCTGCAGCCATTGCCAGCGGGTTGCCGGACAGCGTGCCTGCCTGATAGACCGGGCCGAGCGGGGCGATGTGCGACATGATTTCGCGTTTGCCGCCGAAGCAGCCGACCGGCATGCCACCGCCGATGATCTTGCCGAATGTGCTCAGGTCTGGCGTCACGCCGTAGTACGCCTGTGCGCCGCCGAGGGCAACGCGGAAGCCGGTCATGACTTCGTCGAAAATCAGCACCACGCCGTGCTCGTCGCACAAGTCGCGCAGGCCTTGCAGATAACCCGGCGCTGGCGGTACGCAGTTCATGTTGCCAGCCACCGGCTCGACGATGATGCACGCGACTTCCTGGCCCACTTGCGCGAGCATTTCACGCACCGCTTCCAGGTCGTTGAACGGCACGGTCAGGGTGTGTTTGGCAAAGGCTGCAGGTACGCCCGGCGAGCTCGGTACACCCAGGGTCAGTGCGCCGGAACCAGCCTTGACCAGCAGGCTGTCGGAGTGGCCGTGGTAGCAGCCTTCGAATTTGATGATGCTGTCGCGGCCGGTGTAACCACGGGCCAGACGGATGGCGCTCATGGTGGCTTCAGTGCCGGAGCTGACCATGCGCACCATTTCCATCGACGGCACCAGCGAGCAGACCAGATCGGCCATCTCGGTTTCCATGGCGGTCGGTGCGCCATAGGACAGGCCGTGTTCCAGTTGGCTGCGCACTGCGTCGAGCACTTCCGGGTGGCTGTGGCCAAGAATCATCGGGCCCCAGGAACCCACGTAGTCAACGTAGCGTTTATCGTCTTCATCAGTCACGTAAGCGCCAGCAGCGTGCTTGAAGAACAGCGGTGTGCCACCCACGCTCTTGAACGCACGAACCGGCGAGTTCACGCCACCGGGAATATGTTTTTGAGCATTGGCGAACAGTGTTTCGGAACGGGACATGATCGGGTCTCTGCTTTGAAACGAGGAAGTCGGGTCTACGCTGGCGTCAGCCGAGGTGAGCAGTGACTGCTTTATTGGATGGGCGTGAGCCAGAGAAAGCGCAGGAGGCGCCACTATAACAAATGATGAGCGCCGGTCAGATGCACATGTCCGAATTCAGCCAGACTTTTGCCGGGGTCTGGAATAGAGTCTGCCCATGAACACTCTCGATCCCACTATCTGCTACGCCGCGTTTATCGCCAGGGACCGCCGGTTTGACGGCTGGTTTTTCATGGGCGTGTCGTCCACCGGTATTTATTGCCGGCCGATGTGCCCGGTGCGTGCGCCGCAGGCCAGAAACTGCAGTTTCTACAGAACGGCTGCGGCTGCCGAGCAGGCGGGGTTTCGTCCGTGCCTGCGTTGCCGTCCTGAACTGGCACCCGGACAAAGCCTGCTGGACATGTCGAGCAGGCTGGCACAGGCCGCGGCCCGGTTGATAGAGGAGGGCTTTCTGAGTGGCAGAACACTGGATGCGTTGGCTGAGCGAGTCGGTGTCACGGCACGGCACCTGCGACGGATTTTTGAAGCCGAGTTTGGCGTCTCGATGATTGATTTCGCGCAGACGCAACGTTTGTTGATTGCCAAGCGCCTGTTGACCGACACCGGATTGTCCATGACCGAGGTGGCGCTGGCGGCAGGTTTTGGCAGCGTGCGACGTTTCAACGATGTCTTTCAGGCGCGCTACAGCCTGAATCCGACGCGGCTGAGGAAGGCAGCGCACAAAGCCGACGACGCCGAGCTGCGCTTTGAGCTGTCCTACCGGCCGCCATTTTCGTGGAAAGGCGTGCTGGCGTTTCTCGCGCATCGCTGCATTGCCGGCGTCGAGCATGTAAGTGACGACGTTTATGCGCGGGTCATCGAAGTCGAGCATGCGGGGCGCAAGGTCTCTGGCTGGATCAGCGTGACCGATGCACCCCAGCGGCACGCGTTGGTGGTGACCATGTCGGCCTCGTTGCAAGCGGCGGTCGCAGTGGTGCTCGGGCGGGTGCGGAGGGTGTTCGACACTGGCTGCCGACCTGATCTGGTCGATGCGCACCTTGGACCGCTTATTGGCGATCTGCCCGGCATGCGTGTTCCCGGTGCGTTCGACGGCTTCGAAATTGCGGTGCGGGCGGTGGTCGGCCAGCAGATATCGGTGCTCAATGCACGAGCGATTCTGGGCCGGATTGCCGAACGATTCGGCACGCCGGTCAGCGATGCACCCTTCGGGCTGCACCATGCGTTTCCGACCGCGCAGGCCATCGCAGCGCTGCATTATGAGGACCTGATCGCCACCGGCCTGATCCGCATTCGCGCCGAGGCGATTATCGCAGTCGCCGAGGAAGTGGCGGCGGGGCGGATCCTGCTTGAGCCGCTGGTGCCGCTGGACGAAACGCTGGCGGAGCTGCGACACATTCGCGGCATCGGCGAGTGGACCGTGCAATACATTGCCATGCGCGCCCTGGGCTGGCCCAATGCGTTTCCCGAAGGCGATGCGGTGCTCAAAAAACGCCTGGGTTGCACGACGGCTGCGCAGCTCAACGAGCATGCGAGCCAGTGGGCGCCGTGGCGAGCCTACGCGACCGTGCATGTCTGGCATCAACGTGAGGAGACACCATCATGATTCCCGGCTATCTGCTTTCAAGCCCCTTGGGCGACATCGCCCTGCGTGTCGAGGACGATACGCTGACTGGCGTTTACTTCATTGGCCAGAAGCACTATCCCGGTCTGGTGATGATGCCCGACGACCAGCACGTGCCCAGAGTCGTGCGGATGGCGCAGGAGCAACTGACCGAGTTCTTTCGCGGCGAGCGCCGGGTCTTCGATGTACCGCTGCGCATGCGCGGTACGCCGTTTCAGGAACAGGTCTGGGCGGAACTGGCGCGCATCCCTTATGGCGAGATGATTTCCTACGGAGCGATGGCAAGAAAGATGGGCCTGAGCCCTGGTCATTCGCGGGCAGTGGGCACCGCCAATGGCAAGAACCCGATCTCCATCATCGTGCCGTGCCACCGGGTCATCGGCGCGGGCGGTGACCTGACAGGCTACGCCGGTGGCGTCGACCGCAAACGCGCACTGCTGGCGCTGGAAAATGCGACCGGCATGCCGGATTTCGAGTTCAAGTTGGTGGGGCAGGCTTGATCTTCATTCTCACGCCGATCAGCGTCGGGAATAGATCGTTCCCACGCTCCAGCGTGGTAACGCCTCTCTGGACGCTCTGCGTCCGCTTTTGATGTGACGCAGAGCGTCACGGGCATGCTCAGCGGCCGCTGGCCAGCAGTTCGGTGAATGCCTTGGCCCGGCGGGTGACTTCCTGAGGGGTTTCGGCGCTGAACAGGCCGTGGACGACGGCCAGCAGGTCGGCGCCGTGCTCGACCAGTTGCGGGGCGTTGTCCAGGGTGATGCCGCCGATGACGGCGATAGGCAGGTGTACCTTGGCGCGGACCTGAGCGATCAGGTCCAGAGGCACGGCAGGCGCGTTCGGTTTGGTCTGGGAGTTGAAGAACCGTCCGAAGGCTACGTAAGTCGCCCCGTCGGCTTTGGCGCGCTCGGCCAGTTCCAGTTTGCCGTGGCAGGTCGCGCCGACAATCGCCTTGTGTCCCAGCAACGCGCGTGCGTCGGGCAATGAGCCGTCGGTCTGCCCCAGATGCACGCCTACACCCAGACGAGCCGCCAGTTCTGCGTCGTCATTGATGATCAGCCGCGTCTTGTAACGCTCGCACAGCTTGAGCAGTTCAGTCGCCTCGCGCAGACGGCGCGATTCGTCTTCCGTCTTGTCCCGGTATTGCAGCAGCGTCACGCCGCCATCAAGGGCGGCTTCAACGTAAGACAGGAATCTGCCCGTCAGCAACTGGCTGTCGGTAATGGCATACAGGCCACGTAGTTTCATGGATCGACCCTCATGGCAGTGCGTTACGAACAGAAGTCCAGCGGAAGACGGCGGGGGACGAATTGACCCTTGCCCAGCTGCTCGGCGTCGCGCAACGTTCTCCAGGTGTAATCGAGGGCGGATTTCACCGCGCTGACCATTTCCTCGCCCTGTGCCAATCGTCCCGCAAGAGCGCTGGCCAGTGTGCAGCCTGAACCGTGGTAACTGCCTGGCAAGCGTTCACAGACAAAGGTATGGGTCTGGCCGCCACGAACATAGAGACGGTTGTGGATCTGTTGTTCGTCGCCATGCCCGCCGGTAATCAGCAGATGTTGGCAGTAAGGCAGCAGCTTTTCTGCGCATTCATCCGCCGTGCCTTCAGGCAACTCCGCAAGGATGCGGGCTTCCGGCAGGTTGGGCGTGGCGATGGCTGACAGCGGCAGCAGTTGCTCGCGCATGGCATAACCGACTTCGTCCTTGCCCAGACGTCCGCCGCCACCGGCTCGCAACACGGGGTCGCAGACCATGGGCAGATGCGGATTGGCCTGCAGCAGCTCGACAACGGTATCGACCATGTCCAGCGAGCCAAGCATGCCCAGCTTCACGGCGGCGACGCACGAGTCGTTGAGGACGGCATGCGCCTGGGCCAGCACCCAGTCGCGATCCAGCACGCGGAAATCACTGACATTGACGGTGTCTTGAACCGTCAGCGCCGTGATGACCGGAGCGGCATGGCAACCCTGAGCGAGCAGGGCTTCTATATCGGCCTGCATGCCGGCACCGCCACTAGGGTCGTGGCCGGAGAGGCAGAGGACAACGGGGCGGGAGCTATAGATATTCATGGTGCGCGAGCTTATCACTAAACCTTTCCGGGGCCGTCTGTCGATGAACGATTTTCTTGCGGATCGGTAGAGCGCGCCGAACGCCCGAGCGGCCTGGTTAAATCCGAAGAAAATTCATGTTTGGCCTGGAAGTGCCGAAATAGAGCCATCGTCTTGATTATTAAAGCGATGGTGCCTTAAAGCTATTAACGGCTATGCTTCACTATTCCGAGAGTCTGCTGAATGGCGTGCCCGCTGCGGTGTCCACAGGCAGTTGTCGTGTACCGGTCACACCCTTAAGCCTGTTTCAAGGATAGACATTTGCAGGACGTCGCCATCAACGGATGGAGTGGCCGCGACGACCGACCTTGGGGCTTTAATGCGCTATCTGCTAATCATGCTTGCTGTCTGGCTGCCAATGCTGGCTCATGCCGTGGAGTTTGATGAGAACACTCAGTTCCTGCCGCTTGGGCGGGCGATTCAGGTGTTCGAAGACCCGACGGGTGAGGCGACGATCGAAAGCGTGAGCTCCGAGGCGGGCACGCGTGAGTTTCGACCTCTGCAAACCCGCACCTTCAATGCCGGGTATTCGCAATCGGCTTTCTGGCTGAAAGTCGATCTGTTGTATCGCCCCCGCACGGCCGATCAGCATACGGACTGGCTGCTGGAGCTGGCGTATCCACCCATGGATCACGTCGACTTTTATACACAGGACGCCGTCGGACGCCCGACGCTGATCTGGCAGACCGGTGACATGCTGCCGTTCGCCAGCCGTCAGTTCAAACAGAACAACTACCTCTTCCAGCTGGACGTGCCGCCCGGTCAGCAGCGCACCGTGTACCTGCGCCTCAAGAGTGAGGGCTCGCTCCAGGGGCCGCTCAATCTCTGGTCAACCCATGCCTATCTCGAGGCCCAACCGGCTCGGATCTACGTGTTCGGTCTGATCTACGGCGTACTGCTGGGGATGCTGGTCTACAACCTGTTCATCTTCATCAGCGTGCGCGACCCCGATTACCTCTATTACATCCTCTACGTCGCGTCGTTCGGGCTGTATCAGATGTCGATCAACGGGGTCGCCATCGAATACCTGTGGCCGAATAACCCGTGGTGGGCGAATGCGTCGACACCGTTTCTGATGGGGATGGCGACGCTGTTCGCCTGCCAGTTTTCACGCAGCTTTCTGATGACCAAACGTCTGGCACCCTGGCTCGACAAGCTGCTGCTGGTGATGGTCGGCGCGGCTGCCGTGGTCATGGGTATTGCCTTGTTTCTGGGCTACGGCCCTGCGTTGCGTTCGGCGACCTATTTGGTCGAGGCCGGGGCGCTTGTGATCTATCTGGCGGGCATCGTCGCCGTTGCCAAGGGCGAGCGCGTAGGGCGTTACTTCGTGATTGCCTGGTCGGTGTTCATGGTCGGCGGGGTGATTTTCGGCCTGATGCTGCTGGGCAAATTGCCCAATACCTTCCTGACCATGTATGCGTGCCATATCGGTACTGTGCTGGAAATGGCGCTGCTGTCCATGGCGCTCGCCGACCGCATCAACCATGCCCGGCGACAACAGGCCCAGACACTGGTGGCAACCGGCAGGGATCTGGAACGCCTGAACCAGCAACTGGCGACCAGCAACCGCCTCAAGGACGAATTTCTGGCCACGGTCACCCACGAGTTGCGCACGCCCATGAACGGGGTGATCGGTTCTCTGGAATTGATGCAGACCCTGAAGCTGGGCGATGAACTGGAGATGTATCAACAGACCGCTGCCAGCTCCGCTCAGGACATGATGAGCATGATCAACGGCATTCTGACCCTCACCGAGCTGCAGGCTGGTGTGCTGTATGCCGAGTGCGATGCGTTTGAGGTCAGTGAACTGTTCGGCCAGTTGCATGAACGTTTCAACAGCCCGGCGCAGGCCAAGTCGCTGGCGCTGACCTTCGATCTGGACGACAAGCTGCCTGCCACGGTTCGTGGCGATGCCGACAAGCTGTACCAGTGCGTCGAGTGCCTGCTGGACAATGCCATCAAGTTCACCCGCGAAGGCGAGATCAGGGTGCGGGTCAGCGGTCAGCCGCAGGATCTTGACCGTCTGCGCCTGCGGGTCGAAGTCATGGACACTGGCATCGGGTTCAACCGTCTGGACGAGGTCAAGCTGTACGAGCATTTCTTCCAGGTTGATGGCTCGATGACCCGTCAGTACGGCGGGCTGGGCATCGGTCTGGCGATCTGCCGCAAACTGGTCGAGTTGCAGGGCGGTGAGTTGAGCCATCATTCCGAGCCGGGACAAGGCAGTTGCTTCACCTTGAGCCTGCCGATGCTGATGGCCATTCCGGGCGCAGTGCGCAAGACGCCCGAATTGAAAGCCCACTGGGGTATTTGAACGTGAGAGTAGAGGGCAAAAGCGCCGGTCATTCGGCGCATACGGCACTTTTTAAAGGCGAAGCCTTGGGCGCATGATTCACTCCTGCTCATGAAACACGCAGGGAGAACATGACTCATGAACCTGAATCAATTCGCCGAAACCCACGAAGTCACCAATCAGCCACCGCCGCTCGACGGTGCGAATCTCTACAGAATCGATCTGCCGCTGCAACAGTGGAGCAAGCGCTACGGCGCAGGCTGGGCCGAGTCGCGCATCGATGCGTACGGCGCGCTGGCAGGCGGGCCGCTGATGGAAGCCGGTTTTCTCGCTAACCAGAACAAGCCGGTGTTCGCCAGTCACGACCGCTACGGCCATCGCATCGACCTGATCGAATTTCATCCGGCCTACCACCAGTTGATGCACACGGCCATCGAGCATGGCATCCCTTCGCTGCCCTGGACCGATCCGCAGCCCGGCGCGCATGTCGCTCGAGCGGCGATGAGTTATCTGCACACCCAGGCCGATCCCGGCAGCGGCTGCCCGCTGACGATGACCTTTGCCAGCGTTCCGGCCTTGCGCCTGCAACCGGATCTGGCCGATATCTGGCTACCCAAGGTGCTTTCCACTCAGTACGATTCGCGCAACCTCGGCATTGCGCGAAAGACCGGCGCGACCATCGGTATGGCCATGACCGAGAAGCAGGGCGGCACGGATGTGCGCAGCAATACCACACGGGCCTGGCCAGTCGGTGCGGGCGGACCGGGGCAGGCGTACGAACTGGTCGGGCACAAATGGTTCTGCTCGGCACCGATGTGCGATGCCTTCCTGACCCTGGCACAGACCGACAAAGGACTGAGCTGTTTCCTGCTTCCGCGTCACCGGCCGGACGACACGCGTAATGAGTTCTATATCCAGCGTCTCAAGAACAAGCTGGGTAACTGGTCCAATGCCTCCTGCGAAGTCGAGTTTCGAGGGGCGCTGGCGTGGATGATCGGCGAGGAAGGGCGCGGTGTGGCGACCATTATCGAAATGGTCGCCATGACGCGCTTTGACTGCATGATCGGCTCCAGCGCGTTGATGCGACAGGCGCTGACTCAGGCCACCCATCACTGCGCACACCGCTCGGTGAGTGGTCGGTTGCTGGCCGAGCAGCCACTGATGCAAAACGTGCTGGCCGATCTGGCGCTGGAAAGCGAAGCGGCGCTGGCGCTGACCCTACGCATGGGCCGCGCGCTGGATCATCTGGATGACTCCCATGAAGCACGCTTCGTGCGGCTGGTGACGGCGGTAGGCAAGTACTGGATCTGCAAGCGAGCCCCGGCCATGATCAACGAAGCCGCTGAATGCCTCGGCGGTGCTGGCTACGTCGAAGACAGCATTTTGCCGCGTCTGTACCGGGAAGCGCCGGTCAACTCGACCTGGGAAGGCTCCGGCAACGTGCAGTGCCTGGATGTATTAAGGGCGCTGTCGAAGGAACCGGGTGTGCTCGATGCCTTGTTCGACGAACTGGGTGACGGGCACGGTGATCGACGTCTGGCCGCGCACATCACCGCGCTGAAAGGTGCCTTCACCGATTTGAGCGATATCCAGTACCGCGCCCGGCAACTGACCGAAGACATCGCTGTCGCCCTGCAGGCCAAACTATTGCTTGAGGCGGGTAACGCGGCCGTCAGCGATGGTTTCATCGCCGGTCGAATAGCCGCTGGCGGGCGGGTGTATGGCGCATTGCCGCGAGGTGTGGATGTCGAAACATTGGTATCCAGAGCGTCGCCGCAGGTGGCATGAGCACGCGAACCCGTTAGGATGCAGGTCTGCAAGTTCAGACAGGACATGAAACGTGACCCAAGCCTTTGTTGTTGTAGACACTGCCGAGCAAGCTGTAGAGCGTCTCGCTGAACTGCACGAGCGTGCGACCAGCGCGCTGAGCCAGGCGCTCAAGCGTTACCTGAAAGACCGCGTCGAACCCAGCGCCGAAGAACGAGCGCAGTTCCGCTACCCTGAATTGCGCCTTAACTACCAGTGCCACGGCGAAGTGCCGTTGACCACTCGCGCTTACGCCAAGGTCCAGTTGCCCGGCACTTACAGCGTTACCGTCACGCAGCCCAAGGCGTTTCGCAAATACCTGCTGGAGCAGCTCGGCCCGCTGATGAGCGACTTCACCGTCACGGTCGAAGTCGGCATGAGCGAGCAGAACATTCCTTATCCATATGTTGTGGAACAGGGCGATGAACTGGCTGGCTCCGGCGTGACCGCCGCTGCGCTGGCGCGAGTGTTCCCGAGCACCGACCTGTCGGCCGCAACCGATGGCATCGCCGACGGCCTTTACGATTGGGCGAATGTCGATCCGCTGCCACTGGCGCTGTTCGATGCTGCGCGCGTGGACTTTTCGTTGCGTCGTCTGGTGCATTACACCGGCAGCGACTGGCGCCATGTGCAGCCGTGGATTCTGCTGACCAACTATCACCGCTATGTCGACCAGTTCATCCTGCATGGCCTGGAAAAACTGCGTGAAGATCCGCGTTTCGTGCGGATGGTTCTGCCTGGCAACGTCATTGTCGACAAGAGCATGAGTCAGGACGAAGCCCAGGCCATCGTCGCCAGCGTGGTCTGGCACCGCTACCAGATGCCGGCCTATCACCTGATCGCCGAAGACGGGCACGGCGTGACGCTGGTCAACATTGGTGTCGGGCCGTCCAACGCCAAGAACATCACCGACCACCTGGCGGTATTGCGTCCGCATTGCTGGCTGATGATCGGCCACTGCGGCGGCCTGCGACAATCGCAGACCATCGGCGACTACGTGCTGGCCCACGCCTACATGCGTCGCGACGGCATTCTTGACCGCGTGCTGCCACCCCACATTCCGATTCCGGCCCTGGCCGAAGTGCAACTGGCCCTGCAGGAATCGGCTGCGCAGATCACTGGCGAGCGTGGCGAAGAACTCAAGAAGCGCCTGCGTACTGGCACTGTGCTGACCTACGACGACCGCAATTGGGAACTGCGCTGGGCGCAGGAGCGTCCGCTGATCAACCTGTCCCGCGCCGTGGCCGTGGACATGGAAAGCGGCACCATCGCCGCGCAGGGTTATCGTCTGCGGGTGCCCTATGGCACGTTGCTGTGCGTGTCCGACAAGCCGTTGCACAGCGAAATCAAGCTGCCGGGCTCGGCCAACGCGTTCTATGAACGCGCAGTCAGCCAGCATCTGAAGATCGGCATCGCAGCGCTGGACCTGCTGCGCACCGAGCTCAATTCGCTGCACTCGCGCAAACTGCGCAGCTTCGACGAACCGCCGTTCCGTTGATTGCGGTTGGTATTTGCAGAAAGGGCCACTAAAGTGGCCCTTTCTGTTTTCCGATTGCCGAATTCCCATGTCCCGCATCCAGCGTCCTGCCTCCCGCCGTCCTCAAACCAGCCCGTCAGGCGCTCCCCGGCGAGTCGCCAAGGCGCCACCCGCCGAGCCAAAGCTGATTCTGTTCAACAAGCCGTTCGACGTGTTGACCCAGTTCAACGACGAGCAGGGCCGGGCGACGCTCAAGGATTTCATCAAGATCCCTGGCATTTACCCGGCAGGCCGACTGGATCGGGACAGCGAAGGCCTGTTGTTACTGACCAACGACGGGCAATTGCAGGCGCGTATCGCCGACCCGAAGCACAAGCTGGCCAAGACCTATTGGGTGCAGGTGGAGGGCGAACCGAGCGAAGAACAGTTGCAGCAACTGCGTGAGGGTGTGCAGCTCAACGACGGCCCGACCTTGCCCGCCGAAGCCCGACAGATTGAAGAGCCTGACCTATGGCCGCGTAATCCGCCGGTCCGCTTTCGCAAAAGCGTGCCAACGCACTGGCTGGAACTGGTCATCAGGGAAGGCCGCAATCGACAGGTACGGCGCATGACCGCTGCCGTGGGCCTGCCGACGCTGAGGCTGGTGCGCGTCAGGATCGGCGACTGGACGCTCGACGGGCTCGATCAGGGTGAGTATCGCGAGGTGCCCGCCAGGCTGTAACGCTGTTATCACGCCCTTTATCAGTTGCGCAGATGAACCAGCGGCATTTCGGTGCTGGCCAGGACCTGATTGAGCACAAAGCTCGACCGCACGCTGGTCACGCCTTCGATACGGGTCAGATGCCCCAGCAGCAGTTTCTGGTAATGGTCCATGTCTGGCACCACGACTTTCAGCTGATAGTCGGCTTCCATCCCGGTCACCAGACTGCATTCCAGCACCTGAGGCAGGTTGCGAATCTGCTGCTCGAAGTTCTCGAAACGCTCCGGCGTGTGGCGGTCCATGCCGATCAGCACGTAGGCGGTCAGATTCAGGCCCAGCTTCTTGCGGTCCAGCAAGGCCACCTGTCGCACGATGTAACCATCATCTTCCAGCTGTTTGACCCGGCGCGAGCACGGCGACGGCGACAGACCAATGCGTTCCGCCAATTCCTGGTTTGAGATGCGCGCGTCCTTTTGCAATTCGGCCAAAATGCTCAAGTCATATCTGTCGAGCTTGCTCACGATCTACCCCTTTATGATTTGGATTGCGCAGGATTATTCATCTGAAGTCAAAAATTGCGCAAGTAATGTTTTATCGAGCAACATTAGCAATCCTCTGCCAACGCCACAGGCCTATTCTTTTAACCAGAATCACTGCCCGGACACAGCGTCCAGCGCGACCCGCCGAATCAGGCCAGTCGCGGCCTCCCACCCAATCGGGTGCGCCAGGCCCCCGGGCTACAGACTGTCCACAAGACGGTGTGAAGTGAGCCGATGCCACAAGCGTCGCGCCAGGACGAAGTATCCCAAGGGGGCCAATTGGTCCCCTTTTCTTTGCGTCCTGATAAAGTGCACAGAACGGCGCATCGCTATCACCGTCTCAATAACGTCCATCCGCGCTCTAGTGAGGAAAGCATGAAATCTGGCATCTGGCAGTTCGCGGGTCTGAGTCTGTTATGCCTGAGCATCAGTGCCCATGCGTTGGCCGACGAGCGTGATGATTCACGAGGCAATGCCATCGACGGTGGACCTCAGCGACCGCAGCAGCAACAGCAGAATCAGCAGCGTTTTCAGCAGCAGGAAAATCAGCAGCGTCAGATGCAGCAGCAACAGAACCAGCAGCGCAACGTCGAGCGCCAGCAACAGCAGCAGATCTATCAGCAGCAGAACCTGCAGCAGCGTCAGATCCAGGAGCAGCAGAACCAGCAACGCCAGGTCGAACGTCAGCAGCAACAACAGATTCAGCAGCAGGAACTCCAGCAGCGCAATGTGGAGCGTCAGCAGCAACAGCAGATCAATCAGCAGCAGAGGGAGCAGCAGCGCCAGATTCAGGAACAACAGAATCAACAGCGCCAGCAGCAACAGCAATTGAGACAGAATCAGGATAATCTGCCGATCCAGAGTGGTCCGCGTGAAGCCTGGCAAACCCAGCAGCCGCGTGAGGGTTACTACCAGGACATTCCGCGTGGCAACAACCGTAACTGGTCGGCTGGCAACGGCAGGCCTGACGAGCGCTGGAACGGGCGTCCTGACGGGCACGGCAACGGCTGGGGGCCTGGACCGCGTTATCGTCCGGGTTACGCCATCGACAGCGTGCCGCACGGCTATTCGCGTGTCCCTTATCGCGGGCAGGACTACTACTATTCCGAGGGTTACTGGTATCGGCCGCAAGGCCCGCGCTACGTGGTTGTGAACCCGCCCTACGGCGCACGTGTCCGCAGTCTGCCGTCGTATTCGCAGGAAGTGTGGATTGGCAGCAGTCTGTTGTTTCTGGCGGCAGGCACGTATTACACGTATCAGTCCGACAGTCAGGAATACGTGGTGGTCAATCCACCGCAGAACGAGACCGTGTATTCACAGCCGGTGCAGCAACAGGGCAACGGCTACGATCCCGTCGCCTATCCCCAAAACGGCCAGAGCCAGCAGCAGGTCGAGCTGGACCGCTACCAATGCTACCGCTGGGCCGTGGAACAAAGCGGCTTCGATCCGGCCAACATCACTTCCCAGCCTCAGGCTGAAGTCGTTGACCTGTACCGGCGTTCGATGGGCGCCTGCCTTGCAGGGCGCGGCTACAGCGTCAATTAAAGCTGATCAGGCGCGAGCCTGCTTCACCACTTCCTGAGGGTCGGCGTGCACCAGCACTTCGGCCTTCGGGTACTGCGCGTGGATGGCGTCGGCGACCTGATCGCACAGCGCATGGGCAACGGACAACGTCAGCGCGCCCGGCAGCTCAAGGTGCAGTTGCACGAACCAGTGATTGCCGGAAATCCGCGTGCGCAGATCATGCGCGCCCAACACCCCTGGCACGCCGCACGCCAGTTCCAGCATGTGCGTGCTGACATCGCTGGGCAGTTCCTCGTCCATCAGCACGGAAACGGTTTCCCTGGCGATCTGAAAAGCGCTCCACAGAATGTACAGCGCGATCCCTAGCCCGAAATAGGCATCCAGTTGCTGCCAGCCGAAGTACGCCAGCGTCAGCGCCAGCAGGATACTGGCGTTGAGCAGCAAGTCCGAACGGTAGTGCAGGGAGTCAGCCCGTATCGCGGCAGACCCGGTCGCCTTGATCACCCGGCTTTGCAGGGTCAGCAGTGCCAGCGTCAGCGCAATGGACACCACCATCACGATCATGCCCAGCAATGGCGCGCCCAGCGGCTCCGGGTTCTGAATACGCTGCACCGCCTGAAAGGCGATCAACACGCCGCTGACACCGATGAACAGCGCCTGCGCCATGCCCGACAGCGCTTCCGCCTTGCCGTGACCATAACGGTGATCGTCATCGGCCGGGCGCAGGGCGTAATGCACGGCCAGCAGATTGAGGAAGGACGCGGCGCCGTCGAGCAGCGAGTCGGTCAGACCTGCGAGCAGACTGACCGATCCGCTGATCCACCACGCCACGCTCTTGGCCAGGATCAGCGTGATCGCCACCCCAAGAGAAGCCCGCGTTGCGAGACGCAACAGTCTGCTGTGTTCGGCACTGGTGCTCATGACGCGTCCTTCAAGCCTGAAAAAAGATTACGCAGCCGGGATCAGGCCCAGCGAAGCCAGTTGCTCGACGCTGCCCTTATGCTGAATCAGGCGCGGGTCGTTCAACGGCAATGAACGGCCCAGCTCAGTTTCGAGGATGGCCTGCAGCTTGATGTTGTCGACACTGCCATCGGCCTTGATCGCCGGTTGCAGCTTCTGCGGATCGATCTGCGCATGCTCGCCCGGCCCGTAGTAAATCGCACCAGTCGCAAAGTCCACCGCAAAGGCGATCACGCCGGGAATGATATAGAACAGCAGCCCGAACGCATCCAGCGCCGCAATGGCCGGATCCACCTTGCCATCAATCTGGCCACGACGGTCAGGGTAAAAAATACTGCCGCAGGCAGTCAGCTGGGTCAGCAACGTGGTGACCACAACGCCACCAATCAAACGGGAAGGAATGCGCATGGAAAGCTCCTGAGATGAAGAGGGCAACTATACAAGGCAAAGGCTGCAAGGCTAAGACTATTGAGTGGTGGGGTGGTTCTGGTGGGTGGGTTATTGGTTTCGGGCGGTAGCCGTCTCGTACTGAGCACTCTTCACGCTCAACCTGGCTTAGGAGATGCGTCGCTGTCTTCTGATACGCCACTGTCCGGTAGCAAAACCAGCACATGCGGTGTATCAGATGCAGTCAAGGGCCGCTGCGCAGCCCATCACCTACAGCGTTTGGTGCTCAAGGCCGCAGACCAGGTGTCATGATCGCATCGTGAGCAGCGTGATTCTTGTTCTTTATGGACAGTTTGTGATGAGCCGCAGTTGACGCAGCAATAAAGCGCTGAGGCGGGCGCTTTTTTAAATTCCATGCGGTGCTCAAGAGGCAGGACTGACAGTCCAGGCCGTACGTCCTCGTTGTCATAGAAATAAAGACTTATGTCACCATCCGTTTCCATGATGCCCAATCTGACTTGGCCTAAGTGTTCAACGCCTTGTTGGCGAAGCTCCATGAGTAGTTCGCTGGAGGCTATGTTTAATTTCCCCAAAGATTCAAGTTCGTATAACCCATGGTTTATGACCGTTACGGGGAGGCCATCAATCCACGCTTCGAATTTTTTGCTCTTCGTCATCATCAGGACGATCGTGCGATAAAGAAGTAGAAGGGTGAGAAAAACGACGGTGACAGGTAGCAACGGCACATCGTGGTAGAACGTGACGTCTCCAGCCGCAGAACCCAATGTCAGTATCACGACCAGCTCAAAAAGCGACAGCTGCCTTATCCCTCTACGGCCACTCGATTTCAGAAATAAAAAAACGGCGAGAAAGGCAAAAACTGTTCGAAGGCCGACTTCCAGCAGGAATGACAGTGGAAACTCATCTATGAGCATTCGTTGAATATCAAAGGGTGACATCATGACCTCTTTTGGTTTTTTTAAAAGTGCTCAAGAGACTGCTTCATTCGTTCCTTCTCAGGCGCCGCCCCTGGTGGGGGGCGCAGAGAAATAGCGGGTCATGAAATTGAATCTCCATGGTGAAATCGTAACCTCAATCGACCACATGATGGTTATTTAAATCGGCATCGGTTTTCACTGGCCGGGCGGCTATCTATGCTGACGTGGAATGAGCTTTTACGGTGCTGGGTAGCTTTTCTTCGAGTGAACTGATCGTTCCCTGGAGCTTGATTGCCTGTCATGGCTGTAAAGCACTAGGCCCGAGGTGACGTCAGAGGGTTAAACATGAAAGCGAGGCCGCTTTTGCGGCTTTTTTTCCAGAGTGTTATTCGTGTGAATGGCCGTGTTCAGCGCTTTCGGGCGTTGCTTCTTTCTCTCCGACACCGCATGCCGTTATCAGACCAAGAAGACAGATTAGAAGCATCGAACGGATCAAGCTTGTCAGGATTGTCATAGGAAGACTCTTCAAAGTGGGCGAAACAGAGGATCTTTAACCAAGCCAGGTGCTGCCCTCAAACAGCAGAACAGCCCCGGCGTTCTGGACTACTGTTTAATGCTTAAATAATCGCCGGACGTCTTCAGTGAGAGGGTCACGTCACTGTTGCTACGATTACGCCAGAACCAGCCGTGAGTGCCGTCAAAAATCGCCGTGAACTCCCCCTGGTTTTCTTTGACTTGTTTGCCTTTGCCGTAACTGTGGAAGTAGCCCTTTTCGCCGTTGTAGGGCTCGCCATGGGTCTCGTAGTTCACTGGCCCGCCAGCCGCAGTCCATTCATAGCGGACAGTCTTGCCTTTCAGCATCTCCAGCTTGATTTCTTTGCCTTCGCCAGGCTTAAGCGTCACGGTGATTTGATTTTTCTTCAATGCAGGGGCTGACGACACCTCAGGCTGAGGCGCAGGTTTCGCAATAGGTTGAGCTTGTGCAACCTGCGGGGCAGGGGCAGCGGATGTTGTCGCCGGCGGCGCTGCGTCCGCTAAAGCTTCCTGAGCAAGGATGATCTTCAGTTCGCCCATTTGGGTAAGACCCAGTGTTCGACCTACACCGGTTGGATCGATGGCGTATTCCGAAGGCATGACAACGGTTACCAGAAGACCGGCAGCAACCAGTATTGCGATAACCGTCGAGCGCACCAGTTTGCGTGTGCTAGGCAACTCATTAACAGTGGGAAGCGGAGTATTGAACATGGTCAGAATTCCTTACGCGGAGACAAACAGGCCGGTGATTTGGTAACCCATCAGCAGGAAACCGGCACTCATCATGGCGACGTTGGCGGTGTAGGCATGTCGCCAGAACCCACCGGTACGACGCCAATACCCCATCAAAATGAGAATTGCGCTGAGGGCCAGCAATTGGCCAATCTCGACACCAACGTTGAAGGCGATCAGGTTAGGAATCAGGCCATCTGGCGAGATTTCGTATTCCTGGATCTTCGTCGCCAGCCCAAAACCATGGAGTAAGCCGAAGATCAGCGTGGCCACTTTGGTGTTGGGCTGAACACCAAACCAGCGCTGGAACGCACCCAGGTTATCGAGTGCCTTGTACACCACCGAGAAGCCGATGATGGCGTCGATGATGTAGGAGCTGATGCTGACCTCAGTCAGTACGCCAAGCAGCAGCGTGACAGAGTGGCCTACAGCGAATAGCGTGACGTAGAGCCCTACGTCTTTGAGGCGGTAGAGGAAGAAGATCACCCCGAATAGAAATAGAAGGTGGTCGTAGCCCGTCATCATGTGTTTGGCGCCCATGTAGATGAAGGGCAGCAACATGATGCCGGAACTCTCCTGAATAAAACCCTTGTCACCTTCCGCGACGGCGTGAGCCATCGCCTCGGGCATCCCGAGGAACAATGCAGCGACAAGTAAAAACAACAGCAATAGCGGGCGGTGCGATGGCGCAGTGAATGCGCTAACGCCGCTCATCGAGTGCGAATGCATAGATCAATCCTACGTTGCAGGGATCAAAGGCCGCGTGCGGCCGTGGTCAGGATGCGAACGAAGGACGGGGTGGACGCTCGATCAAGAAAATCGGTGGACGGGGAACAGAATATTGGGGGGCATCGACTCGTACGGACGGCTTCGGCTGTGCCGCCAATCTCAACGTGGAAGTGAGCTGTGGCGTTTCGTGCTGATGGTCAGGAGTCAGCGGTGAGTGGTAATGATCCGAGTAGCTCGCGCTCGACATCTCTGCCTGCTGCTTATGGGAGTGATGGTCGTCTTGCGTGATTTCCCAGGCAGGCGTTTTCGTCGCTACCGACAACGTATAGGTATGCCCGGCCCAGGCCACAAACATGGCGAGAACAAGTGCGAATACCACTGTCGTTGTCAGGGATCTACTGAACATAGCATCCGGATTCAAGTTCGCTTGGAGTGGCCGTGATACGTTTGACCATATCCCCCTAGGGGGGATAGGATGCAAGCGTAATTCATCGAGGTCTGAGGCTCAAGTCATGAGTGAGCAAGAACACGAACATAACCATCCCCACACCCACCGAAGTCACGAGGCGATCATCAAGCGCCTCAAGCGAGCCGATGGTCATTTACGCGGCATCATCACCATGATCGAAGAAGGGCGTCAGTGTGTGGACATCGCCCAGCAGCTGCACGCTGTCGAAAAAGCGGTGTGCCAAGCCAAACGTACGCTCATCCAGGATCACATTGATCACTGCCTGGAGGACACCGTCTCGGCATTGGGCAATGGTGAGCGGGCACCGCTTGAAGCGTTTAAACAAATCACCAAGTACCTTTAGGCCTTAAAGGCCCAACTTCGCTGAGCTCCACCATGATGGCCCTCGCATCTATTGGTCTGCAGGCCGGGTTCCATGGCTGGACGGGCTGAATGTTTAAGGCGAGTCATCAGTGTTTGAACTCACTAGCTACCTGGGTCTTTTCCTGGCGGCATTCGGTGCAGCCACGCTGCTCCCAATGCAATCTGAAGCGGTACTGGTCGGAATGTTGTTATCCGACCGATACGTCACTTCGATGCTATTGGGAGTCGCCACCTTCGGCAATGTGCTCGGCTCGGCTCTTAACTGGGGGCTGGGCCGTTCTGTTGAAAGATTCCGCCACAAGCGCTGGTTCCCGGTGAGTGAGGCAAAGCTCGAAAAAGCCCAGCAGTCCTATCTGCGCTACGGACGCTGGTCATTGTTGCTGAGTTGGGTACCCATCATTGGTGATCCGCTGACGGTCGTCGCTGGAGTTATGCGTGAGCCATTCTGGAGTTTCCTGCTGATTGTCACCTTGGCCAAGGGCGTACGTTATCTTGTTCTGGCTGCAGCCACCTTGGGGTGGGCATAATGACTTCTCATATAGCCCCGTCGCTCAAGAGCCGAAGCAGCAGCCTCGATCTGATCAAGTGGCTCGCGTTGCTGACCATGGTTGTCGACCATTTGCGGTTAGTGTGGCCGCAGATGAGCTATTTGTTCATTCCGGGGAGACTTTCCTTTCCGCTATTCTGCGTCGCCATTGCAGCCAACGTAGCGCGCTCTAAACCAGGCGAGCTGTTTACGATGGCCAACGGGCGATACCTTGCGTTGATGCTGTTGTTTGCCGCCATTTCAGAGGTGCCTTATCGCTACCTCAGCTCCTCCTCGGAAACATTCAATGTGCTGGTTACCCTAGCCTTCGGTTTGGTGATCGCCTGGGGATGGCAGCATCGCACTTTAATAAGTGGAATTATGGCGTTGATGGCCGCTGCCTGTGCCTACGTGTTGAAAGATCCGCTGATGTACGGCTTCTATGGGGCGCTGGTTCCAGCGGCGGTCTTGGTGGCGATCAAAAAGCCCGGTGTAGTTTGGCTTCTGCCAGCGGCGCTATGCTTGTTGATCAACACACGAAGCGGCACCATCGTGACCAAGGCGGCGGACTTGGATGTCTATTCGCTACTCGTTTTGAGCACCGCTTTTGCGGCTCCCTTGATCGGACTTTTGCTTCTTCGTCAGACCTTGCCTTTCAACGTTTGGCTGGTGCGGCAATGGGGCTATTGGTTCTATCCAGCGCACCTTGCCACCCTGCAGGCTTTACGGCTCATCATCTAAATGCCAAAAGTCACTTCAAGTCAGGAACACCCAGCGTCATCAATGGGGCCAGCGGCGATGCTGATCATCGATCACATAGGGGTGTTCATGAACAAAGCCATCCTGCCCTCCGAGGTGAGTGTGATCGCCTGGCAAGTCCTCATGGGTGTGCCTGATAGATTCATCGTCATGAGCTGGACGCCAGATCGCAATGCTGATCAACAGCGCACCACCCGCCACGACAGCAAGCCCGATGAACGACGCAGTCAGACTGATGTTCGCCCCCAGCCATCCCGCCAATGGATAGGTGATCAGCCAACAAGCATGGGATAAAGCAAATTGGGCGGCAAACAGCGCCGGGCGATCTTCTGCATGCGCGGAGCGACGTAACAGTCGACCGCTCGGAGTCTGTGCCAGGCAATAGCCGACCCCGAGCAGCACCCAAAGGGGTAGCAGGAAGCTATAGGTGGTCAGATTGATCCCGACCGCCAATCCCGCGACTAATATTCCCCCACCAAACAGCATGGCTGTTCGGTCTTTGATGTCTTTCAACAGTCGAGGCAAGACCAAGGCAGCCGCCATTGAGCCACCACCGAACGCCGCCAGTGCTAATGCTGTAGAGCTTTGGGGTAGAGCAAAGCGCGACTGAACCAGTACCACCGTATTGACGATCACCATGGCGCTGGCTGCAGCTACGGTCAAATTCAGGGCCAGAAGCCCTCGCAAGCGGGGTGTTGCCAGGAATATGCGCATGCCACGGGTGGTTCGTTCGTAAATGCTGCGTCGTGGTATCTGCTTTGCCTTGGGCAGCAACACCGTGGCGACCAGGGCGGCAGAAGCAAGGAAACCGATGACCGTGCCGGCGAACAGGTTGTGGAAACTGATCACAGTCAGCAAGGCGGCAGCGAGCATCGGGCTGGCGACGCTTTCAAGATCGTAGGCCAGTCGTGATAACGATAGGGCGCGTGTGTAATCGTCCTCATTCGGCAGAATGTCCGGAATGGTCGCCTGAAACGTCGGGGTGAACGCGGCCGATGCGGACTGGAGAACGAAAATCAGCACATAGATTTGCCAAATCTCGGTCACAAACGGGAGAGCGAGCGCACCCAAGGCCCGTACAAGATCCAGCGAAACCAGCATGGCTCGGCGAGGCAGGCGCTCTGCAAATGCCGCTGCAACAGGCGCAACGCCAATGTAGGCCGTCATTTTGATCGCCAGCGCTGTACCAAGAACGGCGCCTGCCTGGGCCCCCGCGAGGTCGAATGCGAGCAGGCCTAATGCGACCGTGGCAAGACCCGTTCCTACGAGCGCAATCACTTGTGCCAGGAAGAGGTGCCGGTAGGTTCGGTTGGCTAGAATTTTGAGCATGAGAAATCTCACATGAAAGGCGCGCCCATCTTTTATCCCCCCGGGGGGGATAAAAGCTCATCGTAAGCCAGAGTCAGTGGTCGCTCAAGAAATAGACGCTTGTCCGTTAATCTAATCTCAGGAAGCCAGCAAGGAAGGCCGCGTACGTGATCATCATGTGAAGCTCACCCCACACCCGTATAATCAGCCGCCTGTTCTGGAGCTGCCATGATTTCCCTGCCCATCGATGCCGTCCTGCCCGCCTTGCGTGAGGCGCTGTCCACCCGTTACGAGGCTGTGCTCGAAGCGCCGCCGGGTGCGGGCAAGACCACGCGTGTGCCGCTCGCGCTGCTGGAGGAAACCTGGCTGGCCGGGCAGACGATCCTCATGCTGGAACCGCGGCGTCTGGCTGCGCGCGCTGCCGCCGAGCGTCTGGCGAGCGAGCTGGGTGAGAAGGTGGGCGAGACCGTGGGCTATCGCATCCGACTGGAAAGCAAAGTCGGCCCCAAAACCCGCATCGAAGTGGTCACCGAAGGTATCTTGACCCGACGTCTGCAGGACGATCCGGCGCTGGAAGGTGTCGGGTTATTGATCTTCGATGAGTTTCACGAGCGCAGTCTGGATGCCGATCTGGCACTGGCCCTGAGCCTTAACGGCCGTGAGCTGTTTCGCGATGACCAGCCGCTGAAGATCCTATTGATGTCGGCGACGCTGGAAGGCGAGCGGTTGGCGGCGTTGCTGGACGATGCGCCGGTCGTGCGCAGCGACGGGCGTATGTTTCCGGTGACGATGCAGTGGGGGCGTCCTTTTCAGCCCGGTGAATTTGTCGAGCCACGCGTGGTGCAGACCGTGCTTGATGCGCTGGGCAGCGAGTCCGGCAGCCTGCTGGTGTTTCTGCCGGGGCAGGCCGAGATTCGTCGAGTCAATCAGCAACTGGCCGATGCGCTGGGCGAGCGCAACGACATTCTGCTGTGTCCCTTGCACGGTGAGCTGGACCTGAGCGCCCAGCGTGCGGCTATCGAGCCTGCGCCCAAGGGCACGCGCAAGGTGGTGCTGGCGACCAACATCGCCGAGACCAGTCTGACCATCGACGGCGTCCGGGTGGTGATCGATGCCGGATTGGCGCGTGTGCCGCGATTCGATCCGGGCAGCGGCATGACGCGCCTTGAAACCCAGCGCATCTCCCGCGCCAGCGCCACGCAACGCGCCGGACGAGCAGGGCGTCTGGAGCCGGGCGTGTGTTATCGCCTGTGGTCAGAAGCGCAGCACGATCAGTTGGCGGCCTACGGCACGGCGGAAATTCTGCAGGCGGATCTGGCCGGACTGGCGCTGCAACTTGCGCGCTGGGGCGTGACGCCAGCTCAACTGGTCTGGCTGGATGTGCCGCCTGCAGCCGCTTATGCACAGGCTCAGGACCTGCTGGTACGTCTGGAAGCGCTGAGCAGTCAGTCAGGGCAAGCGCGCAGCCTGACGCCCCACGGCCAGGCGATGGCCGAGTTGCCTGCTCATCCACGCATCGCCCACTTGCTTCTGCGCGGCCATGCGCTGGGGCTTGGCGATCTGGCATGTGATGTCGCGGCGCTGTTGGGCGAGCGGGATATTCTGCGTGGCGCCGGGGCCGATCTGCACAGTCGCCTGACCTTGCTGGCGGGCACCGAGCGCGCAGCACGTGGCGCACAGGGTGGTGTGCAACGGGCCAAACAGCTGGCGCGTCAGTACCGTGGCTACCTGCGCGGCAAGGCTGAAAGTCCGGTCATTGATCCCGATCACCCGCGCTGGCTCGGCGCGTTGCTGGCGCTGGCCTACCCGGACCGTGTCGCCCAGCAGCGTAGGCCGGGTGGCGCGGAGTATCGTCTGGCCAATGGTCGCGCAGCGTTGTTTGCTGAAGCCGATGCCTTGATGAAGCAGGCATGGATCGTCGTGGCGGATCTGGGCAGTCGTCAGGGGCAGCGTGAAGAACGGATCTATCTGGCTGCTGAATTCGACCCGGCGCTGTTCGATTCCGTGCTGGCCGAGCAGGTCACGTTGCTCGACCAGATCGACTGGGACGAGCGCGAAGGTGTGTTCCGCGCCGAACGCCAGCGCAAGGTCGGCGAATTGATCCTCAGCCGTGAGCCCCTCACCGGGCTCGACGAAGCCACACGCAGTCGCGCCTTGCTCGCGCTGGTCCGGCGCAAGGGGCTGGAGTTGTTGCCGTGGACGCCGGAGCTGCGTCAGTGGCAGGCGCGGGTCGCTTTGTTGCGCCAACTGGATCTGGAAAAACAGCCTTCCAGTGAATGGCCGGACGTGTGCGACGCCAGCCTGCTCGACACACTGGAAAGCTGGCTGCAGCCGTATCTGGGCAAAGTCACGCGGCTCAGCCATTTCGGCAACTTGGACCTGTCCTCGATCCTGCGCAATCTGCTGCCCTGGCCGCTGCCGCAGCGCCTTGATGAACTCGCGCCCCATCACCTCAGCGTGCCCTCCGGCTCATCGGTGCGCCTGGATTACAGCGAACACCCGCCCATCCTCGCCGTGCGCCTGCAGGAACTGTTCGGCCTGGCCGACACCCCGCGCATCGCCAACGGCAGACAGGTCGTCAAACTGCACCTGCTGTCACCCGCCCGCCGTCCAGTGCAGGTCACGCAGGACCTGGCCAATTTCTGGCGCAGTACGTATGCAGAGGTGAAGAAGGATTTGAAGGGCAGGTATCCGAAGCATTACTGGCCGGATGATCCGCTGGTGGCGGAAGCTACGGCGCGGGTCAAGCCGAGGGGGACGTAGGTTTGCGGGCTGTGATGATCGCCTGAGACGCGCTGACTTCGACGCGTGGCGTAAGCATCAGGAATAGCAGGAGAGGACTAACAAAAAGGGAATGCCCAAGCGGACACTCCCTCTTGCCGAATCAGCGACGCAGGATGCGGCTGAGCAACACTGCCGCTACCGCACCAATTGCAAAGGCTGCGACCGGCTTCTCTTTGACGAACGCAGACACAGTGTCCAGCGCATCGCCGTAAGTCTTGGTCAGTTGACCGGAGGTCTGGCGGCCAGCACCTTCGGCTTCCAGCTTCGAATCACCCAGGAATCTCCCGACCGCGCCTTGCGCCTTGCCGACGAGCTTTTCTGCAACACCTTCTACCTGTTCACTCTTCATGATTCATCAAACCTTCGTGTGTAAATGGGAAGCTCAGAATCGGACTGAGCGGGTGGCCAGAAGCTATCTGCACAACGTTAGGTGAGCGGGGCTGATGATTAGTTCAATGGTTGTGAGCGTGGGGTGATGTCAGAAAGGTCAGGAAATTTTGAGCGTTTGACTCATTTTCGATACGCTTTCAGGCCGTCGTGCGCTGATAGAAGGTTTGCGATTGAACCTCGCATTCGTGTGGAGAATTGGCTGCAAAGTGTCATGGCTTCCTTTTGAAAGTCCTGCGATGGGGGCTATGCTTCAACATCAACTGATGTACCAATCCATTCTGGCCGTAGGGCGCAATGAGCAAAGATTCGGAGTTCGTCTCGGAAGCTGAGGTCGATGATCTTGAGCGCCTGGTCCCTGCCAAAGCGAGGGACGCAACGCTGTCTGCTTACTTGCGCGCATTGTCCATGACGCAAGCAGGTGTGCTACGCACAGACGCCGGGGACTTGGTCAGGGTGGCCAAGGATGGGACTAAAACAGTTGTTGCCAAGGCAAGACCCAAGCGTAAGGTCAAGGTTGGAGAAGTGATTGAGGTGCGTCGTGTCGACGGTTTGGTAACAAAGTAACCGTTCCAGATTTGCTCGCATTTTATGCAGACCATTATCTCGTCACCCAGAAAATCTGGTCGAACCTGCCTCGCATCTTGTTCTTGAAAGGGCTGAAATTGGTCACAGGCGCGTCGGGGGGTAGCTCTCGTTTTACATCTGTCATCTCCGATCTCGTCCGTTAGCCTTCGATCAACAAGGGCGTGAGCTCATCTCCGAAACGGTGATGTAATTACAGATGGAAACCTGCTTGAATACCGTGCGGAAGATATTCCTGACTGGTTTTTTGAGGCCTATGTCGACAAGGTAGACGGTCAACAAGAGCTGGGTACAGACTGATGGGGGCCTTCCATTCGACGATTTCGCGGTACTGATTATTCTTCTGCATGTATTTAGACGGTCCACCTCCAACGTTTTCCAGAGCCCAATCCCATGAATCGTCGCAAAAAAATCAATCAACTCTTGAAAGCCAACGCCAAGAAGGCCAGCGCCAAACTCGCACCGCGCAAGAAGTCCACCTACGTCAGTAAGGCAGACCGGGCGAAGCTTGCGGCTGAAGCCGGGCAGGAGTCTGTCGTCTCTTCCGAGAGCTGAGCCATAAGCCTTGAACGTACCGGATTAACCGGGTTCGATCAGTGGGTAGACACTCATTGATCCTCGAGTCGTTTCTCCATGACGATTGTGCGCTCAGCGCCATGAAATTCGTCGCGGATTTTCTGATAGCCCAGCGTGATGTAGAACGCCTCTGCGGTAATCGATGAGGGCACGCGCAAAGCCTGGATTCCAGCGCTGGCGGCTGTAGCATGAATAACGTTCATCAACTGCCGACCGACTCCGCGCCCATGGCAGGCAGGATCGACAAAAACGCTTCTGACTACATGACCGTCGAGGCTTGCAGTACCGATGATCTGTTCGTCGTACGCAGCGACGAACACCTTGCGCTTGTCGAGCATTGCGCTGACGGCTTTAGGCGCAAAGCTCTGCTCGACCTCTGCGATAACCTCAGGCGGGTAATCCTGTGAGTTTGAACTGCGCAGAGCCGCGATCACTACACGGCTAATCGCTGCCGTGTCTTCGACTGTGGCGGGGCGAATCTGACACCGCATATCGATAGCCTCGTAATTTGGGCATCACAGCGTAGCCCGCGGTTATGCGTCTTCTCAAACGTCTACATCTTTGCTGCTGCATGCCCTGCGTATCAAGCAACTCCGAAAATCTCTACACTCGGCCCTCCCAAGGATGTAAGGATCTGTAATGCCATTCCCTGCCTGGCCTCTTCGACGCATCCTCGTAACCTGGCTGTACGCCGCTGCACTCGCGCACGTACTGGGTGCCATCGTGTTCACATGGGCGGGGTTTGCCGGTTGGCTCGACGGTTATCTGCTCACGCTCGAGCAGGCGTTCTGGAGCGGGGCGGCGCCTGCTGCGGCGCGGGCGCAGCAGACCTGGTGGGCGGCGCTGTTCGGCGCGACGTTGCAGACCTATTCGCTGTACATGCTGGCGCTCGTGCACCTTGGCAATCGTCTGAAAAGTCACCTGCCTTGGGGTTGGCTGATGGCTGGCCTGTTGCTCTGGGCACCTCAGGACATCGCGATTTCGTTGCGGGCTGATGTCTGGTCGCACGTCTGGCTGGATAGCGCCGCGCTGCTGGCTCTCTTGCCGCCTCTGTTCTGGCTGTATCGCCATGACCGTGCCCATGCGTTGAAGGAATCCCGCCATGTCTGATCGTCCTCTGCTGTATCTCCTGGCAAGTAACGGCAGCAGTGCCGAGTGGTGGGACGACGTGGTGCCCTGTTTTCAGCGCTATCACGTGGTGCCGCTTGAGCTGCCAGGTTTCGGCGACAACCCTCAGCCGCCCTGCGAAGACCTTGCCGCCTATGCCGAGGCTTTGTTGAGCATGACGATCAGAGGCAGCGCGATCGTTGCCGTCGGCGTCAACGCTTTGCTCGTCCTGCATGCGTTGCAGCGTCAGCCCGGGCATTTCAGTCGAAGCGTATTGCTGTCGCCGGTGGGCGCGTTTCTCTGGCAGCGGCGTCTGCCTGCGCTGATGTCGCCGATGCCGATTCGCAAGACCATTCATTGGCTGCTGTCCAACAAACCTGCGCTGTTTGCGCACAAGTTTTCCAGGCATACCTGGCCAGATGCGCACTATCAGCGCATGGGCGCCGGTTATGCGCGGTGTCGGGCATTCGTGCCGTATTGGGATCTGCTGCGTGCGGACACGGCGCTGCCGCTGCTCGAGTGGGTCGACGATCCGGTCGAACTGGTCTGGGGCGATCAGGACGCGTTGCTCGGCATCGAACAGGCAGCGGCCTGGTCTGCGATCCTGGCTCGCGCCGACCTGACCATCAGCCTGAAACCGGGATGGGGGCACTATCCGTGGATTGACTCGCCTGCCGAGTTCGCGCAGTGGCTGGAGTCGGGCGAGCGCGGATTCATCGCGCATACCAAAGGCGGACGCCTGCGTCTTGCAGCGAGCGCCGGGCAGCCCGTCCCTACAGCCCTGTCGGTGGTGCAGGGCGATGAGGTCGATGTGTCAGGCTTTCTCACCAGCCAGCCGGACTGCCTCTGGGCGGTTCGTTCGTCCAGTTTTGGCGAAGATCAGGCCGATGCGGCGAATGCCGGGCTGAGCACCACCTATCTGCGTGAGTCCGCGCAAAACGTGCCTGCCCGCGTTGCGCAATTGCACGCTGAAGGCGTCGAAGAGGTTGTGGTTCAGCGTTTCATCACGCCGGTGTTATCCGGCATCGCTTTTGTTCGTCACCTGTCAGTCGAGCTGGAATGGGTCGAAGGCCATCTTGAATCGTTGGCGGACGGGCAGGCCACGCCTCAGCGGGCGATCATTTCCCGGCTTGGCTCATCCTGGAGCGACAACGCATTTGCGACGTCGCACGGTCTGACGCAGGTCGTGCTCTGGGACTTTCTTCAGAACGTGCTGAGGGTGTTTCACTATGTGCCCGGCGACGTCGAATGGGCGTGGGACGGCCAGCAGTTATGGCTGCTGCAGTATCGGCCGATCAGTGACTACGGCTGGCGTCGTCATCTGACCGCCGCGAACATCGCTGAAATCCTGCCGCCGCAACCCAGTCGATTCGTGGAATACGCCCAGCGACGCGCTGCAGGCAGTATTCCGGCGATCATGGGTCGCTGGGATGCACGCATCTTTCAGGACAATGAGCCATTCACTGCATTGTTTGGTGCCGCGTCCTACATCAACAATGACCTGTTTCTGGCGAGACTGGCGGATTGGGGCGTCGCCTCCAGCAGCTACGCGGGCGAAGTCGGCGGCGCAACGCCGCATCTTCCCTGGCGGCCGTTGCGTCTGTTGCGCTCGTTGCCCTTGTTCCTGCGCATGCAGCGTATTGTACGCGGGCATTTGCTGACCTTGGAAACACGCCTGATCCGCTTCGACCGAGAGCTCGACTCACTGAACGCGCGTCATGCAGACGGCCAGCAACTCGCTGACTGGTTCACCCGCTTCTACGTTTTCGTCGTACAGGGCAATCTGTGCATCGCCACGGCGTTGGCCAGCAGCGGCGGCGATCTGTTGGGGCGTCCGCCCACGGCGTACGATGATTTGGTGCACTGTCCGCATCGGCTGCCGTGGGAGACCGATCCTGCCACGCCGCGTCCGGCGCTGACCGATCTTCCCTTGCAGGCATTTCCAGCCTGGCCGAAGACCATTCGTCTGGCGCACTCGGCGGGCCTGCCGGGCATGCGCGGTTACTATTTGCAGGTTCGGGAGTGGTATCGCGACAACCTGATGCGGGTGTTTTTCCGGTTGCATCACGCAATGCCGCAGACTGATCGGGCGCACTGGTTCGCGCCACATCCTGACGTTCGCGCCCGTAGCGGCAGCTTCTGGCAGGACGGCCGCGAAGGCACCGAACAGGCCGCAGGTTTCATGATCTATCCGGGGCAGGTGCAGGGCATTCTGGGTGAGGACATTCTGTTGGAGGACACACTGGATCCCGGCCGTCACGCGCATTATCAGAACGCTCGTGCGGTGATTGCACGCATGGGCGGGCGCTTGTCCCATGGTTCCACGTTGCTGCGTGAACTGCGCAAACCTTCGGCAGTGTTGCCTCATGTCGATCCTGAATGGCTGGGGCGCGAAGTGCGATATGCCGATGGTGAGTTGACGCTGATCGAGTAGGCCCCGTAGCACCAGCAGAACGAAAAAAACCGCTCATTCGCTTGAATGGGCGGTTTTTTCGTACAGCCAACACGATGAATCAGATCATGCGAAACCCTTTGAATGGATTCCAGCCCTGCTCACCTTTGATCTCTTTCAGGTAGTAGGCATAGTTGGTCGTCATCGCATACATCAGCGAACCCGCGACATTCATGCCGGTGCCCATCGCTTGGGAAAGTTCCAGTCCGAAAATGGCCAGCAAAACGTTCAGTACGATATTGATCCCGATCAGGATGCCCAGCAGGGCGAGGTTTTTCTTCCACAGGCCGAGTACAAAGAGATAGATCGGTCCGAAGAAAAAGGCGATGAAGTTCATCTGCATCAACATTTTCTTTCCAAAGCCCGGAAGGGCCTTGAAGGCGATATTGAAGCTCGGATCCTTCGGCGCGCCATGTGCGTCGAAGAAGTCGAAGCGTTCCTGCCATTTGGCGCTGTATTTTCGTTTTGGTTGTACGTGGTCTGTGGTGTTCATGCCTGAGCTCCTTGGGTCCTGGATGTATTTTTTTGATGTAACGATTCAGACGGCTTTTCCGTAACTCTGCCATGAACTCGGTTTTAGTGATTCACATCATTCACGCGCAATACGGATAATCGATTCAATACACGCAGTACGTAACCCTCTTTGATCATCTGGCCGTGATGTCCATCACAGAAACGTTCACCTCGTGAACAATAAGTCAGGAAGGTCTGAATATCGGCCAGGTTTGCCTGTGCAATGTAGTCAGGGCTCTCAAGCTTGTCGTAAGGGCGATGGTTGGGGTAGTGGGTGTCGCACCAGCAGTCCTTGGCCACCTCTTTGAAAAAGTCGTGCACAACGTCGAAGTAAGTGGGCCAGTACTGACCCTCTTTGTAGATGTGTGTCTCGATTGCAATGCCGTTCGGATAGAGCCTGGGCAGGTAAGACAGCAACTCGTCGATGTCTTCGAGACCTGGAATCGGTTCGCTGGGCAGGCGTGTTTCAACCGAAGGATGCATCAGAAGCGGCGCAGGTTTAGCGGGGAAACGGTGCGAGACATAGAGGTCAAATGCCCAGACCTGACCTTCGGTCAGTCGTTGATCCTTATAGTGGTGAACGTCCTTCTGGTATTTCAGGAATGCTTCGGAGTCAATGCCGTCGGCGAATAGCGACGCAATGGCTGCAGACTGCATGAACCAGTAGATGTCAGGCGAGTGTTCGCCCGCCCTGGAGGTGGCAAGATCCAGCGCTCTCGAAAACAACGCGCTTGCCAGCGTACGTCCTTCCTCACGCTGCGACTCGCTCTGCACCAGAGGTTCGGCTTTATCCGCATGTTCCACCTCGGCGATGTAGGCGTGATAACGCGCAAGTAACGGCGCGTCCCTTTCCGTCAGGGGCGGGCAGGTTGGTGGAGAAACCAGCAGAGGTTTTTGTTCCTGAAGGCGTGATGTTTTTTCATCAGGTTCGGGGTGAATATCTGGCTGCTGTGTCACCGCTTTTTGGCCGAGCCAGGACTTCAATCGATGCAGAAGTTTCATCACGGGAAAACATCCATGGTTTCCCGGCAGGACTCTTCATGCCGGGTGTAAGTGATGCGAACACTCTCTGCCTTCCGTCAAGGACCACAAGCCTATACATCCGCGTGCAAACTACACCTTGGGAGGCAAACAGTCGCGGCCGAATCTTCGGCCTTCAAGGCACCATCGGCAATAAAAAGCGACCGATCACTGGCAGGTGATCGGAGATCAGCAGCGTGTCGTCACGACGCACCCTGGCACTGACCCGTTTCAGGCTCGGGCTGTAGAACAGGTAGTCGACGGTTCGATCCGGTCCGCTCACGCGAGGATCGTTGGGGAAGTAGGTCAGCCATTTGTTGCGATCGATGCCGCTGGCTTCAGCATTGGTCGGAATCATCGGGTATCTGTCCCAAAGTCCATGCAGTTCGCTGTCGGCTGCGTAGCCAGTGCGTAGCGGTTCCGGCAGGCGTCGGTACTGGCCCAGTGGTAACAGGTTGAAGTCGCCGCCGATCAGCCACGGCGTGCCAGCGCCCTCGAATTTGTCCAGCAAGTCGCGTGTGGCGGCGATCTGTCTTTGTGCGGTGTCGCTGCTGGTTCGGGCGGCGGTCAGGTGAGTATTGATGACGGCGAGATGGCCACCGTCGCGCAGCGGAAGATAGCTGACCAGCAATGCGTTTTTCGGCTGGAACTGACGGCTGATGAAGTTGGCGTCCGGAATCGGCAGTTGCACGCGTTCGGCACGGTCGATCTGGAAACGGCTCAATGTCGCCAGTTTGGTGCCCACGCCACCCCAGATATGCGGGCTGGGTACGAATTCGGCGCGCCAGTAAAAGGCTTGTGAGCTGCACGGGTAGAGATCGACTACGCGCTCCTGAAGCAGCGCCAGTTGGTCCTGATAATCCGTGTTCTTGGCGTTATCGTTCACTTCCTGCAACAGGACGATATCGGGCTGTTCATCGCGGATGATGCGGGCTACTTCGTCGAGGTTATACGCAAGGTCTTCGGGCGTCGGGCGTTCGTCCGGGCCGCTGCCGTCGGCCATGTCGTACCAGAAGACGTAGCGCTTGCCGGCCAGGTATTGAATGTTCCAGGTCATGACCTTCAGCGCCTGCCCCGGCACCAGGGGCTTTGCTGCCACTTCGGGGTTGCAGCTGGTCTGGGCCGATTCACGCGCGGCCGGGCGCCAGGTCATCTGCTGGATGACTATCAACAGAAGGGCAGCCAGCAACAGGCCAAACAGTGTCAGGCGTAGCAGGAAGCGTTTCATCGGCTCGACCTGGAGCGCCTTGCGCTCGGTGAGGTTCGCGTTCGTCTCAGGCGGTGTGCTCCGGCTCGCTGATCAACATGAACAGCCGGAACATCACGATGCTGGTGAACAGGTTCAGAAAACTGCTGATGCTGTCGATGAGCAGCGACACCGGTGCGCTTTGCGGTTCCGGCATCAGGTAAAGCCCCACGCCTTCGAGCAGCCACAACGGGATATAGACGCACAGCACGCAGACCATGATGCGTGTGAAATGCCCGGTGGTCATCAACATGCTTTCACGCATGGCCATGAAAGGGGTCAGTCTGCGCAGCACCAGCAGGTATTCGCTGAAGGCCAGCTTGATCATCACCCAGATGCCCGGCACGACCAGCAGCGACAGGCCGAACATGATCAGCAGCGTGCTCATGGCCGAGAGTACGGCAAAGGTCGGCCATAGGCGCAATGCCATGGCCAGCAGGTCGCGAGTTGCCGGTTCCTCGCCACGGGTGCGGGCGTCAAGAAACAGAATCAGGGCGGCGGTGTAGAGCGGATAGAAAAACAGCCCGATGACGAGGCTGTAGGCAGGTGACGCCTCGGCGGACATGGCGCTGCCCAGGGCTTGCTTGGCCAGCGCTTCGAGCACTACCAAGGGCAGGCAGAGCATCAGGATGCTGCCCAGATTGCGCCGGAAGAAGTAGAGCGAATCCTGGATGACGGTCAACGGGTTCATAGTAGATCGTAGGCAAAAAACCAGGCCGCCACTTTAGCCCATGCCCTGTGCCGATCCAAGCGCAGCGGCCGCCGCCGCAAGGCTTCCTTATCTTTTTTTTCATGTTGTTGAACCGCCGCCGAGCAGCCCCATTACTGAGTCAGATACCGGCATTCCGCCGGAGGATGATGGAACGGCAATCCGCGAGGTCGCCATGAACCAAGAAGAGCAAACCCTGATCGACGGTCTTTTCTCGAAACTGAAAACTGCCGAAACAACGTCCGCCCCGCGAGACACGGGGGCCGAGACGCTGATCAAGGAGCACTTGAACCGCCAGCCCGCTGCGCCTTATTACATGACGCAGGCGATTCTGGTGCAGGAAGCGGCCGTCAATCAGCTGAATCAGCAGATCAAGCAGCGTGACGAGCAGATCCAGCAATTGCAGGCCGAACTTCAGCAGGCGAAGAGTCAAACCTCTTCGGCGCCTGCCAGCGGCGGGTTTCTGTCGAACATTTTTGGCAGCAGCGCACCGCGAGCGCCGCAGTCGCCACCGGCTGCGGCGGGCGGTGGCTGGCGTGACGGAGCAGGTTTCAATCCGGCGCCCGCCCCGCAGGCTGGCTATGGTGCGGCGCCTGCTGCTCCCGTCGGCAGTGGTTTTCTGGGCGGTGCGCTGAAAACAGCGGCCGGTGTGGCAGGTGGTGTGATGCTGGCCGAAGGCATCAGCAGCCTGTTCAGCCATCACAGTCAGCCGCAGGAAATCGTCGAAGTCATCCACGACGCGCCCGTTCAGGATCAGTTCTCCAACAATGATCAAGGCAACTGGAATCAGCCGGACCCGCAATACACGGCCGACGACAACTATAACGATGATGGCGGGATGTTCTCGGACGACGATGATTCGTTTGTTTGAGGGCGGCTGGTTCGCCTGAGCGAGATAATCTGATCATGCCCATGCTCCGCGCTCATCGTTATACAAGTCCGCAAGACGCGCAAAACGGGGGCCAAAACGAAAGCGACTGACTGAATGCATACTCCGTGGGAGGCGGCTTGCCGGCGATGGCGTCCGTTCAGTCACTGACAGGTCGCTTCAGAAAAAGCATCGCCGGCAAGCCGCCTCCCACAGTCCGTGGTCGCAGCAAGACTCGGGCATAACGCTGAGCACAGGCATGGGCATGATCGGCGTGCCTGAGATAACTCTGATCGTTCCTACGCTCTGCGTGGGAATGCCGCCCAGGACGCTCCGCGTCCGCTCTTGAATGTGGCGCAGATGTTTGCCCAAGCTCCACCGTTATCCACGTCATGCGCTCGGCTCACTGAATCCGCAATCTGTGCGATCAGTGTCGAGGCAGACTTGTGCATAACGATGAGTGCTCTGCGTGGGCATGCAGCCCTGGACGCTCCGCGTCCCAGCCCGAGTCGGCAGGCTGACCAATCGATCCCTCAATTCCCGGCTCAAGCTGGCATACTGAACGCCGATCCACGTTCCGGATCGCTGTAACCGCAGGGGCCAGCCTGCGTCATGAGGAATTGCGGTGAAGAAGATCGCGGTGTTCGCCGATGTGCAGAACCTCTATTACACCGTGCGCCAGGCGCATGGCTGTCATTTCAATTACGCCGCCTTGTGGGCGGACATCAGCAAGCGTGGCGAGATCGTCCATGCCTTTGCGTATGCCATCGACCGAGGCGACAGCAAGCAGCAGCAGTTCCAGCAGATCCTTCGCAATCTGGGCTTCACTGTGCGGCTCAAGCCGTATATCCAGCGCAGCGACGGTTCAGCGAAAGGGGACTGGGATGTGGGCATTACCATCGATATCATGGACTTCGCGCCGCAGGTCGATGAAGTGGTGCTGGCGTCGGGTGATGGCGATTTCGACATGCTGCTCGAACGTATCATCAGTAAGCATGGCGTAGAAGCGGTGGCCTATGGCGTACCCGGACTGACGGCCAATTCGCTGATCCGCGCCGCCAGTCGTTACGTGCCCATCGAAGGCGCGTTGTTGTTGAAATGAATTCAAGGGTTGGACCAACGTGTTGGAACGTATTGCAGTCATCGACTTTGAAACCACCGGGATCTCGCCTGGCCACGGTTGCCGTGCGACCGAGATTGCCGTGGTCATCATGGAACAGGGGCGTATCGTCGATCGCTACCAGAGCCTGATGAATGCCGGTGTGCGCATCCCCGCGTTCATCGAAGGGCTGACGGGTATCAGCAACAACATGATTCGCACCGCGCCCAGTGCCGAGCGGGTGATGGGTGATGTGTGCGATTTCGTCGGTTCGACGCCGCTGGTGGCGCACAACGCCTCGTTCGACCAAAAGTTCTGGGACTACGAGCTGTCGCGTATCGAGCGCACGCGCGAACAGAGTTTTGCCTGTTCGATGCTGCTCGCCCGACGTCTCATGCCGGGCGCGCCCAATCACAAGCTCGGCACCCTGACCCAGTACGCACGCCTGCCCAACACCGGCAAGGCTCACCGGGCCATGGCCGATGCCGAGATGGCGGCCAACCTGACGGCCTATCTGACTAACGAGCTGCGTCAGAAACACGGCCTGGCGGGTGTTTCCCATCAGTTGCTGTGCTCGCTGCAGAAAGTCCCGGCGGCGAAGATCGGTGAAGCCATCAAGCGTCAGCGCGGGCTTTGAGCGGTTTTCGCTCCTTGCTGCTTTCCTGTCTGCCCTGAGGCACCAGATGGCCTGACGGCAGGCTTCGCTCCACGGCTGTCGACAGCACAATCGATGTTTTGCTGAAGCCGAACTGCGCGATGCGGTTGATCAGGTCTTCCAGATGGGGCATCGAATCCACGGCAGCGCGCATGATCACACAGGGGTCGCCGGTCACCCGGTGGCACTGGATCAACTCCGGTATTTTCCACAGATCGTCATATGCCTGCTGATTGCCATGACTGCCCATGCGCAGTTCGATGATGCATTGAATCGGCAATCCCACCTTCGACAGATCGACTTTCGCCTCATACCCGGTGATGACCCCGCTGGCTTCCAGCTTGGCGACACGCTCGGCAACGGCGGGTGCCGAAAGGTTGATCAGCTTCGCCAGTTGAGCGAACGAGGCGCGGCCGTTCTGCAGCAGCGCGTCGAGCAGAATCCGATCGTATTTGTCCAGAATCATTGCAGTCTCCGGTGGCGTTCGTGCTGTTTTGAAAACCAAGGTAAAACCGCCAAACAAGCGTCGAATCGTAAGTTTTGCGGGCGGTTAAAAAGGTTTATCTGCTTAATGTTCGCGGTTTGCCTTCATACAATAAGCTCACCATAACAATGATTTTCGAGCCTGAACATGCCGCAGTCCGTTCGTTTTTCGCCATTGCTCATCGGTGCCTTTCTGGCCCTGTACCTGATCTGGGGCTCCACCTATCTGGTCATTCGGATCGGCGTCGAGTCCTGGCCGCCGTTGATGATGGCCGGTATCCGGTTTTTGATTGCCGGGTCCCTGATGTACGGATTCCTGCGCTTTCGCGGCGTGCCGGCACCGACCTGGGCCGAGTGGAAAGGCGCGGCGGTGATCGGCTTTCTGTTGCTGACCTGCGGAAACGGTGGTGTGACGCTGGCCGAGCATGCCGGCGTGGCCTCGGGGATCGCCGCGTTGTCAGTCGCGACCATGCCGCTGTTTACCCTGCTGTTCGGCCTGTTCTGGGGCAATCGCACCACCAACCTGGAATGGGCCGGCATCATTCTGGGCCTGATCGGCATTGGTCTGCTGAATATGGGCTCGAACCTGCAGGCCAGCCCTTACGGCGCCGCGCTGGTTATTTTCGCTGCAGCGGCCTGGGCCTTCGGTTCGGTGCTGAGCAAGCACCTGACCTTGCCCAAAGGACCTATGGCCAGTGGCGCGGAAATGCTGGTTGCGGGCGCGACGTTGCTGATCGGCAGCTTTTTGAGTGGCGAACGGCTGGAGCACATGCCGACGGCGGCAGGCTGGGGCGCGCTGCTGTACCTGGTGGTGTTCGGTTCTATCGTCGCGTTCAGTGCCTACATGTACCTGCTCAAGAACGTACGCCCGGCGGCGGCAACCAGTTATGCCTACGTCAACCCTGCGGTAGCGGTGTTGCTGGGTGTCGTGTTCGCGGGCGAAACGATCGGTCTGCCCGAGTGCCTGGCGATGGTGGTGATCATCAGCGGCGTGGTGCTGATCGGCTTGCCGCAATGGCGCAAGCCGCGACCTCAGGAAGCTGTATCAGCGCCTACAAGCTAACCGAGGCGGGCCGGACAGGGTAAACTGCGCGCCTTGCGCTGAATTTTTCCTACGGTATTCCCATGACATTCGCCTCTCTCGGCCTGATCGAACCCTTGCTGCGCGCCCTTGATGCGCTTGGCTACCAGACTCCGACCCCTGTGCAGGCACAGGCGATTCCTCCGGTTCTGGCTGGCCGTGACCTGATGGCAGCCGCCCAGACCGGCACCGGCAAGACCGCAGGTTTTGCGCTGCCACTGTTGCAGCGTCTGACGATGGAAGGGCCGAAAGTTGCCCCCAACACCATTCGTGCGCTGGTGCTGGCACCGACCCGCGAATTGGCGGAACAGGTTCACGAAAGCATTCGTCAGTATGCCGAGCACCTGCCGTTGAGCACTTACGCGGTCTATGGCGGGGTGAGCATCAATCCGCAGATGATGAAACTGCGCAAAGGCGTTGACGTGCTGGTCGCCACGCCCGGTCGCCTGCTCGACCTGCATCGCCAGAACGCGGTCAAGTTCTCACAGTTGCAGACCCTGATCCTCGACGAAGCCGACCGTATGCTGGACCTGGGCTTTGCCGAGGAACTGCGTGGGATCTACGCCGCGCTGCCGAAGCGCCGCCAGACCTTACTGTTTTCCGCGACGTTCTCCGATCCGATCCGCCTGCTGGCCTCGCAGATGCTGGACGACCCGTTGACCATCGAAGTCAGCCCGCGCAACGTGGCCGCGGCGTCGGTCAAGCAGTGGGTCGTGACGGTGGATAAAAAGCGCAAGGCCGACCTGTTCATCCATCTGATGAAAAAGCATCGCTGGGGTCAGGTGTTGGTATTCGCCAAAACTCGCGTCGGCGTCGATCAACTGGTGGACCGCCTGCAGGCGCTGGGTCTGAACGCAGACGGCATTCATGGCGACAAGCCTCAGGCAACCCGTCAGCGTGCGCTGGACCGTTTCAAGAGCAATGAAGTGAAGATTCTGGTGGCGACCGATGTGGCGGCGCGCGGGCTGGACATTGATGACCTGCCGACCGTGGTCAACCTCGACCTGCCAATTGTGGCCGAAGACTACATCCACCGTATCGGTCGTACTGGCCGTGCGGGCCTGACCGGCGAGGCGATTTCGCTGGTGTGCGCCGATGAAGTCGAGCTGCTGTCGGCCATCGAAGTGCTGACCCGTCAGACCCTGGAGCGTCGTGAAGAACAGGATTTCGAACCAGAGCACCGCGTGCCGAGCACCGATGCCAGCGGACAGATCCTCAAGAAACCCAAGAAGCCGAAAAAGCCCAAGGTCTCGGGCAGCAAACGTAATCTGGGCAAGTGGGTCGACAGCGGCGATTCCGAGCCGGCACCGGCAGTCAAACCCGTGCGCAAGGTCCCGGTCTTCAACACCGGGCCACGCAAGAAGAAGCCTTGATCGTTAGCACGCGCCGCGTTCGCTCTGGAATGTGACGCGGAGCGTCACGGGCTGCATGCCCACGCGGAGCATGGGCACGATCAGTGGACGCTCCGCGTCCGCTTTCGAAGGCGGTGCAGAGCGTCCAGGCACTTCAGTCGATCAATGGTGCTCGCGAGTGGCGCGGAATTTCACGTCGGGCCAGCGCTCTTCCATCAGCGCCAGGTTCACGCGGGTAGGGGCCAGGTAGGTGAGGTGACCACCGCCGTCCAGCGCCAGGTTTTCCACGGCCTTGTTTTCAAACTCCTCGAGCTTCTTCTTGTCGGCGCATTCGATCCAGCGGGCTGACCATACGGTGATCGGCTCGTAGGCGCATTCGACCTTGTACTCTTCCTTCAGGCGGCTGGCGACCACGTCAAACTGCAGCACACCAACGGCGCCGAGAATGATGTCGTTGCTGCGCTGCGGGAAGAACACCTGCGTGGCACCTTCTTCGGCCAACTGCTGCAGACCCTGACGCAACTGCTTGGACTTGAGCGGATCTTTCAGACGCACGCGACGGAACAGCTCCGGTGCGAAGTGCGGAATACCGGTGAAGCCCAGGCCTTCGCCTTCGGTGAAGGTGTCGCCAATCTGGATGGTGCCGTGGTTGTGCAGGCCGATGATATCGCCTGCGTAGGCTTCTTCCAGTTGCTCGCGTTCCGAGGAGAAGAAGGTCAGGGCATCGCCGATCCGCACGTCCTTGCCCAGACGCACATGGCGCATTTTCATGCCCTTGTCGTAACGGCCCGAACAGATGCGCATGAATGCGATACGGTCGCGGTGCTTGGGATCCATGTTCGCCTGGATCTTGAACACGAAGCCGCTGAATTTCTCTTCTTCCGGCTCCACGGTGCGCTCGTTGGCGACGCGGGCCAGCGGCATTGGCGCCCAATTGACCACGGCATCGAGCACGTGATCGACACCGAAGTTGCCCAGCGCGGTACCGAAGAACACCGGTGTCAGCCGACCGTCGATGAACTCCTGCTGGTTGAATTCGTGGCAGGCGCCCTGCACCAGCTCCAGTTGCTCGACGAAGCGGTCGTACTCGTCACCCAGGTGGGCGCGGGCTTCGTCGGAGTCCAGGTTCTGGATGATCTTGGTTTCGGTGCGCTCATGGCCGTGACCGGCGGTGTAGACGATGATGTAGTCATCGGCCAGGTGATAGACGCCCTTGAAGTCACGGTAGCAACCGATCGGCCAGGTGATAGGCGCCGCCTTGATCTTGAGGACGGCTTCGATCTCGTCCAGCAGTTCGATCGGGTCGCGGATGTCACGGTCCAGCTTGTTGATGAAGCTGACAATCGGCGTGTCGCGCAGACGGCAGACGTCCATCAGGGCGATGGTGCGTGGCTCGACACCTTTACCGCCGTCCAGAACCATCAGGGCCGAGTCGACCGCCGTCAGGGTGCGGTAGGTGTCTTCCGAGAAGTCTTCGTGGCCCGGGGTGTCCAGCAGGTTGATCATGTGATCGCGATACGGGAACTGCATGACGGACGTGGTGATGGAGATGCCGCGTTGTTTCTCCATTTCCATCCAGTCGGATGTGGCGTGACGGTCGGATTTACGCGATTTGACCGTACCGGCGACGGAAATGGCCTTGCCCATCAGCAGCAGCTTCTCCGTGATGGTGGTTTTACCGGCGTCGGGGTGGGAAATAATGGCGAAAGTGCGGCGTTTCGCGACTTCGGCGGCCTGTTGGGTCATGGGAAATCGCCTGGAATGGGATTGAAAAAGGGCGCAGATTATAGCTCAACTCCGGGCAATAACCGAACCGTTCAGTCAATCGGGGATGGCCAGATAATGTCTCGTATGGGAACCTTTCGGGTCGTGGAGACGTCCATTCCCCCGTCAAGGCCAGTACCGAGGCCAACTTCAGGGGCTGATTCATCAGCATGTTGGCTTGACGAAGCTGCGCTCATGGCTTGTGTTATCGCCGAGGTCACACCCTCTATGGCGACCCACCCGCTGCTCTTCGCGAACGTTATTGCTGGCGCCCCGCACGGTCGCCCAGGCAAACGCGTTCGCCGACTGAAATAAGGAGTCCGCCCGTGGCAAATCGCTATGGCAAGGGGCTATTGGGAGGCGCGGTTGTTATCGCGCTCCTGGCCCTGCTGATCCACTGGATCGGCGTTAGTACCATCACGCAATACCAGGATGACCTGCTGTTCTATCTCCAGGCTCACCTGATGCTGGTTCTGTTTTCGATGCTCGCGGCCCTGGTGGTCGGTATTCCGGCAGGCATTGCCCTCAGCCGACCCGGTATGGTTGGCCGCGCCGAACGCTTCATGCAGATCTTCAACATTGGCAACACCGTCCCACCTCTCGCCGTTCTGGCCATTGCCCTCGGGATTCTCGGGATCGGCAGCGGGCCAGCCATCTTCGCGCTGTTCCTCGCCTCGCTGTTGCCCATTGTGCGCAACACCTACGAAGGCTTGAAGAACGTGCAGGGCTCACTCAAGGAAGCCGCCGTCGGCATCGGCATGACGCCACGTCAGGTGCTGTGGCGTGTCGAATTGCCCAATGCCGTGCCGATCATCATCGGTGGTGTGCGGGTTGCGCTGGCGATCAACGTCGGTACCGCGCCACTGGCCTTTCTCATCGGCGCCAACAGCCTCGGCAGCCTGATCTTCCCGGGCATCGCCCTGAACAATCAGCCGCAACTGGTGCTGGGCGCTGCCTGTACCGCTCTGCTGGCGTTGCTGCTTGACGGTCTGGTGATCATTGCCAGCCGCCTGTGGCTTGAACGCGGCCTGACTCGCTGAGCGAAGGAAATACCATGAAGAAGTTATGTTTGTTTTTAGGCTTTGCCCTGCTGTTCCCGGCACTGTCCCAGGCGGCTGAACAACCGCTGCTGCGCGTCGGCGCACGCGTGTTCACCGAGCAGACGCTGCTGGCCGAGCTGACGGCGCAATACCTGCGTACCAAGAACTACAACGTGCAGATCACCGGTGGTCTGGGCAGTAACCTGGCGCGCAGCGCTCAGGAAAGCGGCCAGTTGGACCTGTTGTGGGAATACACCGGCGTCTCGCTGGTTGCCTATAACCACATCGACGAGAAACTCGACAGCGAGCAGACCTACGCCCGTGTGAAGGAAGTCGATGCGAAGAAAGGCCTGGTCTGGCTTTCGCCGTCGAAGTTCAACAACACCTACGCACTGGCACTGCCGCAGAAGGTTGCGGACAAGTATCCACAGGTCAACACCATGAGCGACCTGACCAAGGTGCTCAAGGATGAAGCCAAAGAGGGTCATGTCGTAGCGCTGGACACCGAGTTCGCCAACCGCTCCGACGGTCTGATCGGCATGGTCAAGCATTACGACATGAATCTCGGTCGTGAAAACACTCGGCAGATGGACGCGGGTCTGGTCTACACCGCGCTGCGTAATGGTCAGGTGTTTGCCGGTCTGGTCTACACCACCGACGGCCGCCTGAACGCTTTCAAACTCAAGGTGCTGGAAGACGACAAGCGCTATTTCCCGGACTACACCGCTGCGCCGGTGATTCGTCAGGAGTATCTGGATGCGCATCCGGAGATCGCCACGCTGCTCAAGCCGCTGGCTGAGCTTCTGGACAACCAGACCATGATCGACCTCAACGCCCGCGTCGATGTCGGCCATGAAAGCCCATCCTCGGTTGCCGCAGATTTCCTGCGTCAGCATCCCTTGAATTAAGGAAGGAGACGATATGAGTTTCTTGAGCGCCTTCTCCCATCTGGACTGGGCTCAGGTCCTGCAACTGACCTGGCAGCACATCACGCTGGTCGGCATTGCGGTGACCCTGGCCATCCTTATCGGTGTGCCACTGGGCGTACTGATGACGCGCTTCCCGGTGCTGGCAGGTCCGCTGCAGGCCAGCGCCACCGTGCTGCTGACCGTGCCGTCGATTGCCCTGTTCGGCCTGCTGCTGCCGTTCTACTCCAAGTTCGGCCAGGGCCTTGGCCCGATGCCGGCCATCACCGCTGTGTTCCTTTATTCCCTATTGCCGATCATGCGCAACACCTACCTTGCCCTGACGGGTGTTGAACCGGGTATTCGCGAAGCCGCCAAGGGCATCGGCATGACCTTCGGCCAGCGCCTGCGCATGGTCGAGCTGCCGATTGCCGTGCCCGTCATCCTCGCCGGTGTGCGCACCGCCGTGGTGATGAATATCGGTGTCATGACCATCGCCGCGACCATCGGCGCCGGTGGTCTGGGTGTACTCATTCTCGCTTCAATCAGCCGCAGCGATATGTCGATGCTGATCGTCGGCGCGGTACTGGTCAGCATTCTGGCCATCATCGCCGACCTGCTCCTGCAATGGCTGCAACGCTCGCTGACTCCAAAAGGACTCCTCAAATGATCGAACTTCAGAACCTCTCCAAGACTTTCCAGAGCAACGGCAAAGAAGTGAAGGCTGTCGACTCGGTCAGCCTCACCGTCAACGAAGGCGAGATCTGCGTTTTCCTCGGTCCGTCGGGCTGCGGCAAGAGCACCACGCTGAAAATGATCAACCGCCTGATCATGCCGACTTCCGGCAAGGTGTTGATCAACGGTGAAGACACCACGGACCTGGACGAAGTGACCCTGCGTCGCAACATCGGTTACGTGATCCAGCAGATCGGCCTGTTCCCGAACATGACCATCGAAGAAAACATCGTGGTCGTGCCCAAGCTCTTGGGCTGGGACAAGCAGCGTTGCCATGATCGTGCCCGCGAACTGATGAGCATGATCAAGCTGGAACCCAAGCAGTACCTGCATCGCTACCCGCGTGAACTGTCCGGTGGCCAACAGCAGCGTATCGGTGTGATCCGTGCACTGGCGGCCGACGCGCCGTTGTTGCTGATGGACGAACCGTTCGGTGCGGTCGACCCGATCAACCGCGAGATGATCCAGAACGAATTCTTCGAGATGCAGCGCGCGCTGAACAAGACCGTGATCATGGTCAGCCACGACATCGACGAAGCGATCAAACTGGGCGACAAGATCGCGATCTTCCGTGGCGGCAAGCTGCTGCAGATCGATCACCCGGACACCTTGCTGGCGCACCCTGCAGACGAGTTTGTCAGCAGCTTCGTCGGCCAGGACAGCACCCTCAAGCGCCTGTTGCTGGTCAAGGCCGAAGACGCTGCCGACAACGCACCATCGGTCAGCCCGGAAACCCCGGTGGCCGATGCGCTGGAAGTGATGGACGAAAACGACCGTCGCTACATCGTCGTCACCGACAGCGAAAACAAGGCAATGGGCTACGTCCGCCGTCGCGACCTGCACCGTCAGCAGGGCACCTGCGCCCAGTTCCTGCGCGAATTCAACGGCACGGCCGCGTACGACGAGCACTTGCGTATCCTGCTGTCGCGCATGTACGAGTTCAACCGCTCGTGGCTGCCGGTGCTGGATGCCGAGAACGTGTTCCTGGGTGAAGTGACCCAGGAGTCGATCGCGGCTTACCTGAGTTCGGGTCGTTCGCGTGGCATGAAGACCAGCATTGTGTCGCCGGCTGATCTTGTGGTCTGACTGTCGTCGCCTGCGGGGTTCATGCCTCGCCATTCGGGCGGCTTCGGCCGCCCGTTCCTTATGCGTTTGCCGACAATGAAGCGCATGTCTGTTCCTGACTCGATGAACATCAGCCTGTCATCAGGGTCGGTTATAACGGCGATCATTGCCAACCGTCTGCCGAGAACGTGCAAAAACGCGACATTTTTTGTTGATCTCAGCCCCCTCACGCCCTAAAGTTCGCGCCGAACGTCCATGCTGGAAACGATCCATCCGGCTCAAGTACTGACGACGAGACAGCAAGGCCAGGAAGGCAAGCCCTTCAGTGGCCTTTTTGCTTTCGGCGACATGCCTTGGGAAGTAGGCGAACCAAAGTGGGGATACGGAGGACGTTCATTTGCACCCATTTACCAATTCCGTTTGCCAGACAGGAGTTCCAGCAGCATGACGATCAATGTCGAAGACTACTACGCAGCCGAAACCTTCAAGAAAATGAAGGCGTTCGCTGACAAGCAAGAAACACCTTTCGTGGTCATTGATACCAACATCATCAGCAAGGCCTACGATGACCTGCGCGCAGGCTTCGATTTCGCCAAGGTCTACTACGCCGTCAAGGCCAACCCTGCAGTCGAAATCATCGAGCTGCTGAAGAACAAGGGTTCGAGCTTCGACATCGCGTCGATCTACGAGCTGGACAAGGTCATGAGCTGCGGCGTGACCCCGGATCGCATGAGCTACGGCAACACCATCAAGAAGTCCAAGGACATCCGCTACTTCTACGAGAAGGGCGTGCGCCTGTTCGCCACCGACTCCGAAGCCGACCTGCGCAACATCGCCAAGGCAGCACCGGGCTCGAAAGTCTATGTCCGTATCCTGACCGAAGGTTCGACCACGGCTGATTGGCCTCTGTCGCGCAAATTCGGCTGCCAGACCGACATGGCCATGGACCTGCTGATCCTGGCCCGCGACCTGGGTCTGGTGCCTTACGGCATCTCGTTCCACGTGGGTTCCCAGCAGCGCGACATCAGCGTCTGGGACGCCGCGATTGCCAAGGTCAAAGTGATCTTCGAGCGTCTGAAAGAAGAAGACGGCATCGTGCTCAAGCTGATCAACATGGGTGGTGGCTTCCCGGCCAACTACATCACCCGTACCAACAGCCTGGAAACCTATGCCGAGGAAATCATCCGCTTCCTGAAAGAAGACTTCGGTGACGACCTGCCGGAAATCATCCTGGAGCCAGGCCGTTCGCTGATCTCCAACGCCGGTATTCTGGTCAGCGAAGTGGTCCTGGTTGCGCGCAAGTCGCGTACTGCCGTCGAGCGTTGGGTCTATACCGATGTGGGCAAGTTCTCCGGCCTGATCGAAACCATGGACGAAGCCATCAAGTTTCCGATCTGGACCGAGAAAAAGGGCGAGATGGAAGAAGTGGTCATCGCCGGTCCTACCTGCGACAGCGCCGACATCATGTACGAAAACTACAAGTATGGCCTGCCGCTGAACCTGGCCATCGGTGACCGCATGTACTGGTTGTCGACCGGTGCGTACACCACCAGCTACAGCGCAGTGGAATTCAACGGCTTCCCGCCATTGAAGGCTTTCTACCTGTAAGCAGTTTGCCGATTGGCCTGTCTGAAGTGATCCGCGCTTCAGGCAGGTCGGGCAGAGAAGTCACGCAACGCCATCCGGTCCGATTCGTCACCGATGGCGGCGGCGCGCTGAAAGTAATCAGTGGCCATGCGTTGAATGTCCGGATGCGTCGCATCAAGCAGGACCTTGCGTCCCACCCTCAGAAAATTCAGATTCCCTCCCGCCAGTGCCTTTTTCAGCCAGCCCAGCGCCTGTTCGATATCCCCGCTTTCTGCCAGCACCGTTGCGTGACTGAACTGACCGCGAAAATCCCCGCCCTCGGCCGATCGTCTGTAGCACTCGTGCGCCGCTGACAGGTCACGGTGCCCCGTAACACCTTCTTCCAGATAACGCCCCAACAGGTTCGTCGACTTGGCGTGCCCCAGATTGGCGGCCTTGCGATAACAGTCCATGGCCTGTCGGTGATCCTGTTCGACGCCGCGTCCCGTTGCCAGCAGGTTGCCCAGGTTGTAGAGCCCCCAATCCAGTCCCTGTTCGGCAGCCAGCCGGTAATGCAGCGCCGCCTGCACTGGATCGGGCGCGCAACCCCAGCCGTGCTCGAAGCAGCGCCCCAGCATGTTGCGGGCCATCGAGTGGCCCTGATTGGCGGCGATCCTGAACCAGGTCATGGCCAGCGCCTGATCACGCTGAATGCCGCTGCCGTCGAGCAGGATCTGGCCCAACAGCGCGTGAGCCTCGACGTTGCCCTGAGCGGCAGCGGCGAGAATCGCCTTGGCTGCCTGCGCCGGGCTTTCTTCGAGCATTGCTCTTAGATCGTCGATGTTCAGCCATTCCTTGCGGGCAAGGTTCCAGCTCATGGTCAGACCTCGACCCAGCGGCGCAGCAGGTTGTGATAGGTGCCGGTCAGTTGGATCAGCGAAGGGTGATCGGGCACATCCAGGGTGAGCTGCTGGATGGCGGTGTCCATCTCGAAAAGCAGGGCACGCTGACTGTCTTCGCGCACCAGACTCTGAGTCCAGAAAAACGAGGCGTAACGTGCGCCGCGTGTCACGGCGTTGACCTTGTGCAGGCTGGTGGCCGGGTAGATCAGCAGATCGCCGGCGGGCAGTTTGTTCTGCCTTGTGCCGAAGGTGTCCTGAATCTCAAGTTCGCCACCGTCGTAATCATCGGGATCACTGAAGAACAGCGTGGACGAAATATCGGTGCGCACGCGCTCGGCACCACCCGGCGGCTGACGTACCGCATTGTCGATGTGGAAGTCGAAGTTGCCACCTTCCCGATAGCAGTTGAACAGCGGCGGGAAAATCTTGTGGGGCAGTGCCGCAGACATGAACAGCGGATTGCGCCACAACCGCTCGAGCAGTGCTGCACCGATTTCCCTCGCCAGCGGATGCGCTTCAGGCAACTGCAGGTTGTGCTTGGCCTTGGCCGACTGGAATCCGGCAGTGATTTTTCCATCCGCCCAGTCGGTCTGCTCCAGTGCTTCACGGATGCGGGCGACTTCATCGCGATCAAAGACACCAGGGATGTGAAGGAGCATAAGAGCACCGAAAGGTAGAAGGTTGCGAATGGTAGTGATTCCCATTGCCTCTGTATATGGCTGTTTGAGGCTGAATCGAATCTTCTGTGAAAGCTTTGTGAAGAGGATGTGCAGAAATAATATATTTTCGTAAATGTTAATGTATCTCAATTGCTACCGATACGTGTTTGCACTATATTCCGCCGCCTCGACTGCCTTGGGGGAGGATTTACAATGTCACGTCAAACACTGTCGCTTCATGCGGGTTCGCAACGCTCGATTGCTTCTGCGGTCGGGGTCGCCATCGCGGCGATGTCTGCTGCTCACATGGTTCACGCCGCTGAGAACACAGACGAAAAGGCCTTGTCGCTGGGGGCGACGAACATCAACGGTGAGCAGGCTGATGCCTCTTACAAGTCCGAAGAGTCGGCCTCGAAGAAGTACACGGCACCGCTGCGCGACACGCCGAAAAGCGTCACTGTCATCCCTCAGCAGGTCATCCGTGACACGGGCGCGACCACGCTGACCGAAGCGTTGCGCACCACGCCGGGCATTACCTTTGGCGCAGGCGAGGGCGGCAATCCGGCGGCCGACCGACCAATCATTCGTGGTTTCAACGCTGAAAGTGACGTGTTTGTCGACGGCATGCGCGATGTGGCAGCCCAGTCCCGCGAGATTTTCAACATCGAATCCGTTGAAGTCAGCAAAGGCCCAGGCTCTGCCTTTACAGGTGCGGGTTCCACCGGCGGCAGCCTGAACCTGATCACCAAGGGCGCTCATCTGGGTAATGCCTATAACGGCGGCTACACCTTTGGCTCCGACCAGACCCAGCGCTACACGCTGGACGTCAACCAGCAGATGACCGACACCTCGGCGTTTCGCCTGAACCTCATGAAGCACGATGCCAATGTCGCCGGGCGCGACAACGTCGAGACCAGCCGCTGGGGCGTGGCGCCTTCGTTTGCATTCGGTCTGGGCACCGACACCCGCATCAAGGTGGATTACTACCACCTTGAAACCGACGACATGCCTGACTACGGCATCCCGCTGACGTCCACGCCGGGCCGCAGCAAGTACATCGTCGACAAGCCGGCCAGCGTCGACAAGAGCAACTTCTACGGTCTGACAGGTCGCGACTATCGCAAGAGCAGCAACGACAGCGGCACCGTGCGCATCGAGCACGACCTGAACGACAGCGTGACGCTCTCCAACAGTTTCCGCATGTCGCGCTCAACCCTGGATTATGTGGTCACCAACCCGGATGACAGCCGAGGCAACGTCGCCAATGGCAGCGTGTCGCGTTCGGCCAAGAGCCGTAACTCCACGTCCAGCGGCTTCGTCAACCAGACCGACCTGACCAGCAAGTTCGACACCGGCTTCATCAGCCACAGTCTGGTGACCGGCGTCGAGTTCTCCTATCAGGACACGCATAACCGTCCTTACACAATCACCAATGCCAACGGCAGCGCGATTGCCAGCACCTGCTCGGCTGCGCTGTTCAGGTCCGGCGACTGCACCAGCCTTGCGGATCCTTCGCCGAAAGATGCCTGGAACGGGCGGATTTCCGACAGCTTGGCCTACACCGATACCGACACCAAGACCAGCGCCGCCTATGTGTTCGACACCCTGACCCTCAATGAGCAGTGGTCGGTGAACATGGGCCTGCGCTACGACCATTACGACACGCGCTCCAGCGGTTTTGCGACGGCACGTGGCGCAACGCCTGCGGCCAACTTCGATCGCCAGAAGACCACCCAGCTCTGGAATTACCAGTTGGGTGTCGTCTACAAACCTGCTCCAAACGGCAGCATTTACGCTGCGCTGTCCACGTCCAGCAACCCGTCCGGTGAAACCAGCGGCAACGGTGGCCTTGAACTGGCGGCCAACAACGCCAACCTCGACCCGGAAAAGAATCGCAACTACGAGCTGGGCACCAAGTGGGATTTCTTCGGTGACGACCTGTCGCTGACCGCAGCCCTGTTCCGCACCGACAAGACCAATGCGCGAATCACCGACCCGGACAACACCACCTTTCAGGTACTCGACGGCGAACAGCGCGTTCAGGGTGTGGAGTTCACCTACGCGGGCAACCTGAGCAGCCGCTGGAAAGTGTATGGCGGTTACACCTACATGGAGAGCGAACTGGTCAAGACCACGCTGGCGGCGGACAAGGGTAATCACATGCCCAATACTCCGCGTAACAGCTTCAACCTGTGGTCCACGTATCAGTTGATGCCCAAGCTGACCGTTGGCGGTGGCGCCACGTACGTCGATTCCCGTTTCGGCAACGAAGCCAATTCGGTCGAAGTCCCGTCCTACTGGCGTTACGATGCAATGGCCACGTACGCATTAACGAAAAACGTCGACCTGCAGCTCAACGTCCAGAACCTGACCGACAAGCGTTACTTCGATCAAGTGTTCCAGACCCACTACGCGCACGTCGCCGCTGGCCGCACCGCCTTGATGAGCGCCAACTTCCACTTCTAGGAAGCGATGCAAGGCAGACCCCGCTTATTTCGGTAGGCGGGGTTTTTCTGTATAAGGCCGCAGCGCCGTATGAAGACAGACAAGACAGGCGACGCCTTCAGGTATCAAGGTGGGCGTCCGGGCAGGCGGGTGAGGGTAGCGAGTATTGAAAAAGGTATTGTTTCAGCTGCACTGGTTCTTCGGGATCACCGCAGGGCTGGTGCTGGCGTTGATGGGCATCACCGGCGCGCTGTACTCGTTCGAGGACGAAATTCTCGATGCGCTCAATCCGAACGTGCTGCTGGTCCAGCCGCAGGGCGAAACCCTGCCGCCTGTTGAACTGGTTCGCCGTCTGGAGTCGGCGACCGGATTGACCGTCGCCATCCTCCGAGTCGAGACCATCGGCAACCGGGTCGCTCAGGTATTTTTCACGCCCAGACCGGGCGAGCGTCGCGGCCCCAAGCGCAATTTCGATCCTTACACCGGCGAGCTGAAAGGCGACGGAGCCGGTGAGGAATTCTTCGACTTCATCCTGCGACTGCACCGCTTTCTGGCCATGGGCGAAGTGGGCAAGCAGGTCACGGCGGCGTGTACGCTGGTGCTGGTGTTCTTCTGTCTGTCTGGTCTGTACCTGCGCTGGCCGCGCAAGGCGCTGAACTGGCGTGTCTGGCTGACGCTGGACTGGGCGAAGAAGGGACGCAGCTTCAATTGGGACCTGCACTCGGTTTTCGGCACCTGGTGCCTGCTGTTCTATCTGCTGTTCGCCATCACCGGTCTGAGCTGGTCGTACGACTGGGTCAGCAATGGCCTGAACCGGCTGCTGGGTGATGCACCGGCCGAGCAACGCAAAGGCGGTGGTGGTCGTGGCGTAAATATGAGCAAGGATTCGCCGCCTGCGCCATTGATGGTGGATTATGTCGCGATCTGGGACAGCCTGCAAAAGACTGCTGGTCCTGAGCTGTCGGCCTATAACCTGCGTCTGCCGTCAGCGGGCGGTCAGCCGACCACGGTGTTCTACCTGCTCAAGGATTCACCTCATCCGCGTGCCCTGAACAGCGTCACTCTTGATCCTGCAAGCGGCGCGGTCAGTTCGGTTTCGCGTTATGCCGAACGCAGTCTGGGCGCGCAATTACTGATCAGTAATTACGCACTGCACGTCGGCAGCTACTTTGGCATTGTCGGCCGAATCGTCATGACGGTCGCGTCGTTGATGATGCCGCTGTTTTTCATCACCGGCTGGCTGTTGTATCTGGATCGCCGACGCAAGAAGCGGCAGGTCAAGGCTGCGCGAGGTGATGTATCGACCCGTTCTGCGCCTGACGCTGACGCATGGTTGATCGGGTTCGCCAGTCAGAGCGGGTTTGCCGAGCAACTGGCCTGGCAGACGGCGGGACAGTTGCAGGCAGCGGGTCTGCCGGTGCGGGTGCAGCGGCTCGGTGACATGACCGAGCAGGACCTGAGTGCAAGCCGCAACGCCCTGTTTGTGGTCAGTACCTTCGGTGACGGCGAAGCACCGGACAGTGCACGTGGTTTCGAACGCAAGTTGCTGGGCCGTCCGCTGTCGCTGGAAACCCTCAACTATGCCGTGCTGGCGCTGGGTGATCGGCAGTATCAGCATTTCTGCGGTTTCGCTCATCGCTTGCATGACTGGCTGGCCGAGCGTGGCGGCAGCACCCTGTTTGCCCCGGTCGAGGTCGACAGCGCCGACCCTGTTGCCTTGCAGCAGTGGCAGCAACACCTTGGACAACTGACCGGCAGCACACCAACAGCGCTCTGGCAGGCACCTGTGTTCGAGCACTGGACACTGGCCCGGCGCGAGCACCTGAACCCTGGCAGCAGCGGCTCGGCTGTTTATCTGCTTGACCTTGTCGCTCCCGGCACGATGCATTGGCAGGCAGGTGATCTGGTCGAAATATTGCCGCGCAACAGTGAGGAAAGCGTACGGAATTTTATCGGCGGGCTGGGCATCGATCCCGCGACCCAGGTCAATGTGGACGGCTTGCTGGAGCCGGTTGTTCAGGCCCTGGCAACCCGTCAGTTGCCGCAACATCGGGCTCATCTGGTGGGCTTTCACGCTCAGGCGCTGATCGATGCGCTGGTGCCGGTGTCCGCACGCGAATACTCCATCGCCTCGATTCCCGAAGATAAGCGCCTTCAACTTATTGTGCGTCAGGAGATTCATCCCGACGGCAGCCTGGGCCTGGGTTCCGGATGGCTCACGGAGCATGCCGCCTCAGGCAGCGCGATCAGTCTGCGCCTGCGTCGCAACAGCAGCTTCCATCTGCCTGCCGAGCCGATTCCTCTGATCCTGCTGGGTAACGGTACCGGGCTCGCGGGGCTTCGCAGCCTCTTGAAAGCGCGCATCGCCCAAGGCCAGGCGCGCAACTGGCTGCTGTTCGGCGAGCGCAATCGCGAGCATGATTTTCATTGCGGCGCAGAGCTGCAAGGCTGGCTGGAGTCGGGTGACCTGGCACGGCTGGACCTGGCGTTCTCGCGGGATCAGGCAGAGAAAGTCTACGTGCAGCATCTGTTGCGTGAGGCTGCTCAAGACCTGCGAGCATGGCTGGATGAGGGCGCAGCGATCTACATCTGCGGCAGCTTGCAGGGCATGGCATCAGGTGTGGATCACGTGTTGAACGAAGTGCTCGGCGAACGAGCCGTCAGCGAGCTGGTGGAGCAGGGGCGGTATCGGCGGGATGTGTATTGAGGTCTGCTGGTTGATGCAGAACCCGTAGGAGACGCCACCACGTCTTCGACGTAGCGCTGCCGCGCAGCAAACACGGACCGTGGGAGGCGGCTTGTCGGCGATGAACGATGACGCGATTTTCCTGACATACCGCGTCGACTGCATCGCCGGCAAGCCGCCTCCCACAGGGCGTGTGTTTATCCAGTGATTTGGGTAAAACGATGGGCTCAGAGCAGGCACACCGTTTTACAAGGCAGAATCACGCTGCGACAAACTGCTCCGCGTAGTGACAGGCCACTTGGCGGTTGTCCACCAGACGCAGTTCCGGCACGTCGGTGGCGCAGCGCTCTGTCGCGTAAGGGCAGCGCTTATGGAAGGCGCAGCCGCTTGGCGGGTTGAGCGGGTTGGGCAGCTCGCCGACGATCTTGATCTTGGGTTTCAGCGGATCAGGATGAATAGTCGGGGTCGCTGACAGCAACGCCTGAGTGTACGGGTGCAGCGGACGGTTGTAGATCTCTTCCTTGGGACCCATTTCCGCAGGCCGACCCAGATACATCACCAGCACGGTATCGGCGACATGACGCACCACCGACAGGTTGTGCGAGATGAACACGTAGGCCGTGTTGAATTCCTGCTGCAGGTCCATGAACAGGTTCAGCACCTGAGCCTGAATCGACACGTCCAGTGCCGATGTCGGTTCATCCGCCACCAGTACTTTCGGTTGCAGCATCATCGCCCGTGCCAGTGCGATCCGCTGACGCTGACCACCAGAGAACATGTGCGGATAGCGCTGATAGTGTTCGGGACGCAAACCGACCTGAGCCATCATCGCCTGCACTTTCTCGCGGCGTTCGCTGGCAGACAGGTTGGTGTTGATCAACAGCGGTTCGCCGAGCTGATCACCGATCTTCTGCCGGGGGTTCAACGAGGCGTACGGGCTCTGGAACACCATCTGCACGTCCTTGCGCAGTTGCTTGCGCTCGGACTTGCTGGCGCCAGCCACTTCCTGACCGGCAATTTTCAACGAGCCGGAAGACGGCTCTTCGATCAGGGTCAGTGCGCGGGCCAGTGTGGACTTGCCACAACCGGACTCGCCCACCACAGCCAGAGTCTTGCCCGCTTCGAGTTCGAAAGACACGCCATTGAGCGCGCGCACCAGCGCCGTGCCTTTGAACAGGCCGCGCGAGACTTCGTAGTGACGGGTAAGGTCGCGGGCGGTAAGTACGACGCTCATCACGCCACCTCCTGATTCAAGGGATAGAAGCAGCGCGCAAGGCTGTGGGCCTTGGGATCCAGCGCCGGACGCTGTACGCGGCAGTTGTCCTGCACGTAAGGGCAGCGCGGCGACAGCAGGCAGCCTTGCGGACGGTCGTAACGGCCAGGCACCATGCCCGGCAGCGTCGCCAGACGCTCGGCACCCATGCTGTGCTCGGGAATCGCTGCCAGCAGCGCTTCACTGTAAGGATGCGCCGGTACGTCGAACAGACCGGGCACCTGACCCACTTCCACGGCTTGACCCGCGTACATCACGCAGACCCGCTGAGCGGTTTCGGCAACAACTGCCAGATCGTGGGTGATCAGCACCAGCGCCATGTCCTGCTCTTTCTGCAGGCTGAGCAGCAACTCCATGATCTGCGCCTGGATAGTGACGTCCAATGCAGTGGTCGGTTCATCGGCGATCAGCAGTTTCGGCTCGCCGGCAATCGCCATGGCGATCGCAACGCGCTGACTCATACCGCCAGACAGCTGATGCGGGTAAGCATTCAGGCGTGCAGCGGCGCCGGGGATCTCGACTTTTTCCAGCAGTTCCAGAGCGCGCTGGCGGGCAGCCTTGCCGGACATGCCCAGGTGCTGACGCAGCACTTCTTCGATCTGGAAACCCACGGTGTAGCTGGGGTTCAGCGCGGTCATCGGGTCCTGGAACACCATCGCCAGATCCTTGCCGATGATGCGGCGACGCTGGCGGGAATTGAGTTTGGTCAGGTCCTTGCCGTCGAAGTTGAGTGCGTCGGCGGTGATGATGCCGGGTGCGTCGATCAGGCCCATCAGCGCCATCATGGTCACGGATTTACCCGAACCCGACTCGCCTACGATGGCCAGAACTTCGCCCTTATCGACGCTCAGGGACAGGCCATCCACGACGGGTACGGCCTTGGCGTCGCCGAAGCGAACGTTGAGATTCTTGATTTCAAGCAGTGACATACGAATCTCCTCAGGCGGCGTTCTTGAGTTTCGGGTCCAGCGCATCGCGCAAGCCGTCGCCCATCAGGTTGATTGCCAGCACGCTGAGCAAAATGGTCAGACCGGGCAGGCTCACGACCCACCAGGCGCGTTCGATGTAATCGCGGGCCGAGGCAAGCATGGTGCCCCACTCAGGCGTCGGCGGTTGTACGCCAAGACCCAGGAAGCCCAGTGCCGCAGCATCGAGAATCGCCGACGAGAAGCTCAGGGTGGCCTGAACGATCAGCGGCGCCATGCAGTTGGGGAGCACGGTGATGAACATCAGGCGCGGCAGGGTTGCACCGGCCAGACGTGCAGCGGTCACGTAGTCGCGGTTCAGTTCGCCCATCACCGCAGCGCGGGTCAGACGGACATAGGACGGCAGCGAGACAATCGCGATGGCGATCACGGTATTGATCAGGCCAGGGCCGAGGATCGCCACGATAGCAACCGCCAGCAGCAGCGAGGGCAGGGCGAGCATGATGTCCATCAGGCGCATCACCGACGGACCCAGAATGCGCGGGAAGAAACCCGCCAGCAGGCCCAGCAGGATGCCGGGAATCAGCGACATGACCACCGAAGACAGGCCGATCAGCAGCGACAGGCGCGAGCCTTGAATCAGGCGCGACAGCAGGTCGCGGCCCAGTTCGTCGGTGCCGAGGATGAACTGCCACTGGCCGCCTTCCAGCCAGACCGGCGGGGTCAGCAGGAAGTCACGGTATTGCTCGCTCGGGTCATGCGGCGCAACCCAGGGGGCGAACAGCGCGCAGAACACGATGATGATCATGAAGATCAGGCCGGCAACGGCACCTTTGTTCTTGGAGAACGCTTGCCAGAACTCTTTGTACGGGGACGGGTAAAGCAGGCTTTGATCGACTGCTACCGAAGGAGTAGGTGTGCTCATATCGATGATCTCAGCGCTGGTGACGGATGCGTGGGTTGGCAAAGCCGTAGAGGATGTCCACCACGAAGTTGACCAGGATCACCAGGCAGGCGATCAGCAGGATGCCGTTTTGCACGACCGGATAATCGCGGGCGCCGATGGCTTCGATCAGCCACTTGCCGATACCCGGCCAGGAGAAGATCGTTTCGGTCAGGACCGCACCGGCCAGCAAGGTGCCGATCTGCAGGCCGAAAACGGTCAGGACCGGAATCAGCGCGTTGCGCAGGCCGTGGACGAACACCACGCGTGCAGGCGACAGGCCCTTGGCCCTTGCGGTACGCACGTAGTCTTCACGCAGCACTTCGAGCATCGATGAACGGGTCATCCGGGCGATTACCGCCAGCGGAATGGTACCCAGCACGATGGCCGGAAGAATCAGGTGATGAAGGGCGTCGAGGAACGCGCCTTGCTCATCGCTGAGCAGGGTGTCGATCAGCATGAAGCCGGTCACTGGCGGAATGTCGTACAGCAGGTCGATCCGCCCGGACACGGGCGTCCAGCCCAGCGACACCGAGAAGAACATGATGAGGATCAGGCCCCACCAGAAGATCGGCATGGAATAACCGGCGAGGGAAATCCCCATGACCCCATGGTCGAACAGGGACCCTCGCTTGAGTGCGGCGATCACCCCGGCCAAAAGCCCGAGGACGCCCGCGAAGATCAGGGCTGCCAGCGACAACTCGAGGGTTGCCGGGAACAGCGAAGTGAACTCGGTCCAGACGCTGGTGCGCGTACGCAACGATTCACCGAGGTCGCCCTGGGCGAGCTTGCCGATGTAATCGATGTACTGGGCATAGAGCGGCTTGTTCAGGCCAAGGCGTTCCATGGCCTGGGCGTGCATTTCCGGGTCAACCCGGCGCTCGCCCATCATGACTTCCACAGGGTCGCCCGGAATCAGACGGATCAGTGCGAACGTCAGCAGGGTAATGCCGAAGAAGGTAGGGATCAGTAACCCCACCCGGCGGGCAATAAAACTAAACATCTTGTGGTGTACCTCATCAGCCGGTCAGGCGTACCGCCCTTGCTCTTGTGGAGCGCAGGCGGTGGTTTTTTCTACTTCACCCCGGTCGTGGTGAAGTTGTTATTGGTCAGCGGGCTGATATGAAAGCCTTCGACATTTTTGCGCATTGCCACGAACAGCTTCGGATAAGCCAGGCTGATCCAGGGCTGTTCCTGATTGAACACTTTTTGAGCCTGCTTATAGAGGGCAGCCCGTTCGCTCGGTTCGGTAATTTTCCGGGCTTCGGTGATTGCCGCTTCAAATTCCTTGTTGCACCAGCGTGCATAGTTCTCGCCATTCTTCGCTGCATCGCAGCTCAGGTTGGGTGTCAGGAAGTTGTCCGGGTCGCCGTTGTCGCCGGCCCATCCTGCGAAGACCATGTCATGTTCGCCCTTCTTGGCGCGCTTGAGCATTTCGCCCCATTCCATGATGCGAATGTCGAGCTTGATGCCTACCTTGGCCAGGTCCGACTGGAGCATCTGTGCGCCCACCATCGGATTGGGGTTGGTCACCGCGCCGCCGTTACGGGCGAACAGGGTAAACACCTGACCCTCGGGTACGCCAGCTTCCTTGAGCAGCGCACGGGCTTTTTCCGGGTCATAAGGCGTGGGCTGACTCTCGGTGTCGTAGCCCATCATGGTCGGAGGGTACGGACCTACGCCTTCAGTGGCCTTGCCTTCGCCGAACAGCGCCCTGATGTAGGACTTCTTGTCGAACGCCAGATTGATCGCCTGTCGCACGCGAGCGTCGCTCAGGTATTTGTGCGAAGTGTTGATCGCCACATAGCTGGTCATCATGGACTCCATCTCGTCGATCTTGAGATTGGGGTCTGCTTTGATGTTGGCAATATCGTCAGGTTTTGGATAAAGCGCAACCTGACATTCATTGGCCTTGAGCTTTTGCAGGCGCGTGTTGTTGTCCAGCGTGATCGCGAAAATCAGCGCCTCACTGGGAACCTTGCCTTTCCAGTAATCCGGGTTGGCTTTATAGCGGACCTGAGCATCCTTGGCATAGCGTGTCAGGATGAACGGACCGGTGCCGATGGGTTTGCTGTTGAATTCGCCGGTCTTGTTGCTCTTGAGCAACTGGTCGGCGTACTCGGCGGAGTAGATCGAGGTAAACGGCATGGCCAGGTCACGCAGGAACGGCGACTCGGGGCGCGTCAGGGTGAATTTCACCGTGGAGTCGTCGACTTTCTCGACGCTCTTGAGCAGGTTCTGGAAGTCCATGCTCTCGAAATAAGGGTAACCGACCAGCGAAAGTGCGTGCCACGGGTGCTTCGGGTCCAGCTGGCGCTGGAAGCTCCAGACCACGTCGTCGGCGTTCATTTCGCGGGTGGGTTTGAAGTAGTCGGTGGTCTGGAATTTCACACCTTTGCGCAGCTTGAAGGTGTAGGTCAGGCCATCGGCGCTGATGTCCCAGCTCTCGGCGAGGCCGGGAACCGTGTCAGTCGTGCCGGGGGTGAAGGCGACCAGACGTTCGAGAATGGTTTCTGCCGAGGCGTCTGCCGTGACGGCGGTCGTGTACTGCGCGATATCGAAACCTTCAGGGCTGGCCTCTGTGCAGACCACCAGCGGCTTGGCCGAGACGGATGCAGCAGCGCTGAGCAGCGCAATGGCGATCGAAGCGCGGAGCGATAGCAGTTTCAATAGAAGCCTCCTTGATGCAATGCGAAACGGCGACCGACGTCATGCCGGTCGCCGTTTCCCGATCACTTACAGAATGTTGAACGGAATGGTGGTCACCAGACGGAACTCGTTGATGTTGCCATCAGCCTGGTTCTCGCTGGCGCGGTGAGTGGTGTAGGTCGCACGAATCGCGGTGGCCTTGAGCGGGCCGGATTGTACGGAATACGAAGTACCGATGCCGTATTCGTAGTGGGTTTCGCCGTCCATTGCCAGGACGTCGGTGTAGCCGGTGCCCTTGTAATGAGTACCGTCGATGTCCCAGCCGCGAGCCTGGTAGATGTTGAATTTCAAGCCTGGCACGCCGTAGCTGGCCATGTTCAATACATAGGCAATCTGCAGCGACTTCTCGTTCGGGCCGTTGAAGTCCGAGAGCAGGGAGTTGGCCAGGAAGATGGCGTTGGTGTCGTGGGCGTAGTCGAAGTATTCGTTACCCGCGACTTCCTGGTAGGCGATGCTCACACTGTGGGCTTCATGCGTACCGGTGAAGGACAAGCTGTAGGTGTCGTTGTCGATCGCGCCCAGTTTGCTTTGACCCGCATCTTTGGTCTTGTAGTAGTTCAGGTTGCTGCTCAGGGCAAAAACCTTGCTGTCACCCAGTTCGTGGGTGAAGCCGAAGTAGTACTGGTGCCAGAAGTCTTCGAGGTTCGAGGCATAGAAGCTTGCGGTCAGGCTGTCGGTTGGCTTGTAGTCACCACCGAACATGTCCAGACGGTCAGCGGTCTTGCTGCGATCGCCGTACTCGGAGCGGAACTTGTCCAGACTCTGTTCCATACGAGGGGAAACGCGATCAAAGCTGCCAGCCTGCAGGGACAGGTTGTTGAACTCGTCGCTCTGTACTGCGAAGCCCTGGAAGCTGGAAGGCAGCGCACGGTTGCCGATAAAGGCGATGACCGGCGTGTTGACAGACTGGCGACCCATGGTCAGCACAGTGTTGGAAACACGGGCCTTGACGTTGCCCAGACCCATTTTGCTCCACTGGCCTACTGCATCGCCGTCGCTGTCAGCGAGTGTGCGGTTGGAGTTGCCTGCGAAGTCGCCAGTGTCACGGTCCAGCGCGATGGCGTTGTATAGCGCCAACTCGGTAGAGAAACCGACAGTACCCTGAGTGTAGCCCGAGGTGTAGTTGACGATGGTGCCCTGCTGCCAGTTGATACGACGCGGCGTCTGCTTTCTCACGCCGTCATCGGTGTAGCCGAACGTGCTATCGCGACGACGCAGTTCATTGGCATACCAGTTACGTGTGGTGCCGGTCAGATGCTGATCTTCAAAAAAGCCATTGGCTTCAGCCTGAGCGTTCTTGGTGCTCAGCTCGGTCGGTACGAACGTCTGGCTGGCGGGCTCTGCCTGAACCATCGCGCCGAACGACGAGAGGGATAGAGCCAGTAATGCAGTGCTGGTTGTTTTCACGATGTACAGCTCCCTTTACTACTTTTATAAACGCCAGTTTTTTGAGTTCTGGCTTTGGTGATGCAGGGTTTAAGGCCCCGCCTTGTTATATGTTCTGGGCACAGATGAATCGCTCGCCGCCAGAAGTGGCGGTGAGCGATATCGCTGTTTACGGGTTACTCGGTGACGCTGACGCCCGAGAAGTTGTTACGACCGAACGGGCTGACGTGGAAACCTTCCACTTCCTTGCGCAACGGCTGGTTGACCGTCGAGTGGGCAATTGGCGTGATCGGTACCTGCTCTTTCAGATAACGCTGCGCCTGCTTGTAGAGGTCGGTGCGTTGTTCCCGATCTGTCGTGGCAATGGCGGCTTTGATGAGCGCGTCGTATTTCTCGTCGCACCACATCGAGTAGTTGTTACCGCCGATGGCGGCGCAGCTGTACAGCGTGCCGAGCCAGTTGTCCGGGTCACCGTTGTCGCCGGTCCAGCCGATCAGCGAAATATCGTGTTCGCCGTTCTTGGTGCGCTTGAGGTATTCGCCCCACTCATAGCTGACAATCCGAACCTTGATGCCGACCTTTGCCCAGTCGGACTGAAGCATTTCGGCCATCAGTTTGGCGTTGGGGTTGTAAGGGCGCTGCACAGGCATGGCCCACAGCGTCAGCTCGGTGCCTTCCTTGATCCCGGCATCGCGCAGCATCTGCTTCGCTTTTTCCGGGTCGTAGGCGGCGTCCTTGATGGTGTCGTCATAGGACCATTGGGTCGGCGGCATGGCGTTGACGGCCAGTTGGCCTGCGCCCTGGTAGACCGCATTGATAATGGCTTTCTTGTTGACGGCCATGTCCAGTGCCTGACGTACCTGCAGGTTGCCCAATGGTTCATGGCGCACGTTGTAGGAGATGTAGCCGAGGTTGAAGCCCGGACGTTCCATCACGTTCAGCGCCTTGTCGGACCTGAGTGCTTCAAGGTCGGCCGGGCGCGGGTTCAGCGTGACCTGGCATTCGTTCTTGCGCAGCTTCTGCACGCGCACCGAGGCGTCGGTGTTGATCGCGAAAATCAGCTGGTCGATCTTCACCCGGCTCGGGTCCCAGTATTCCTTGTTGCCGCGATAGCGGATCTGCGAGTCCTTCTGGTAGCGCTGAAACACGAACGGACCCGTACCGATAGGCTGCTGATTGATGTCCCGTGCATCGCCGCTGGCCATCAACTGTTCAGCGTACTCAGCGGACAGAATGCCTGCGAAGTTCATCGCGATGTTCTGAATGAATGCGGCATCAACCGTGTTCAGGGTAAAGACCACGGTCAGCGGATCGGTCTTCTCGACGGACTTGATCTTCTTGTTCAGACCCATGCCGGTGAAGTACGGAAACTCGGTAGGGTAAGCCACGCGAAACGGATGGTCGGGCTTGAGCATGCGGTTGAAAGTGAACAGCACGTCATCGGCGTTGAAGTCGCGGGTGGGCGTGAAGGTCTTGTTGCTGTGAAACTTCACGCCCTTGCGCAGATGGAAGGTGTAGACCAGACCATCCTGCGACACGTCCCATGAGGTTGCCAGTCCAGGCACCACAGTCGTGTCGCCCTGCTTGAATTCGGTGAGGCGATTGTAAATGGGCTCGGAGGCGTCATTGTCGGTGGCCGACGTGTATTGAGCACTGTCGAACCCCGCCGGACTCGCTTCCGAACAGAACACCAGATTGCTCGCCATGCCGGTCATCGGAGTCAATGCAAGCAGACCCAGACTCAGGCAAGACGTCATCGCAAGAGTTTTACGCATGATGATCCCTATCCTTGAAGGACGAGCACTCAGGCTCGGTAACTAACAGGCCCGTGGGCGATAACTGAATAACACGCAGTGCTTGCAGGTAACGGGCCAGCTGATGGCGGGCTTCCTGCCTTTGCCGTTGCCTCTGACGGTATGTCGTTGAAGGCATCCGGTAAATAGGCTTATAGGCTGCAAGACGTGTAGGAAATACCCCCCAGATAGGTGGCTTAGTGCCTTTAGTTGCACTTGGCCCACTAACCGGAAGGGTTTCTTTATTCAGGAAGAGCGTCGACTGTGCTGCGTGAACAGCACAGTCGAATCGCGTTTACTTCACGCTTACACCATAGAAGGAATTCAGACCGAACGGGCTGATCTTGAAGTCCTGCACTTTGGTGCTCATGGGCTGATAGACCGTCGAGTGCGCGATAGGCGTCATCGGCACTGCGTCCTTCAGAAGGTGTTGCGCCTGTTTGTACAGTTCGGTGCGCTTGGCCTGATCAGGTGTCGATTTGGCCTGCTTGATGATGGTGTCGTAAGGCTTGTCACACCATTTGGCAAAGTTGTTGCCGTTCAGGGCGTCACAGCCGAACAGGGTGCCGAGCCAGTTGTCCGGGTCACCGTTGTCGCCGCTCCAGCCAATCAGCATGGCACCGTTTTCGCCGTTCTTGGCGCGCTTGATGTACTCGCCCCACTCGTAGCTGACGATGCGTGCATTGATACCGATCTTCTTCCAGTCGGACTGGAGCATTTCGGCCATCAGCTTGGCATTCGGGTTGTACGGACGCTGGACAGGCATGGCCCACAGGGTGATTTCGGTGCCTTCCTTGATGCCGGCTTCCTTGAGCAGGGCCTTGGCTTTCTCGGGATCGTACTTGGCATCCTTGATCGTGGTGTCATAGGACCACTGGGTCGGCGGCATGGCATTGACGGCCAGCTGGCCTGCGCCCTGGTACACCGAATCAATGATCTGCTGCTTGTTGACGGCCATGTCCAGAGCCTGACGAACCTTGAGCTGGGACAGCGGGTTCTCGCGGTCTTCACCCTTGATCTTGTCCATCACGTTGTAGGCGATGTAACCCAGGTTGAAACCAGCCTGGTCAGGCATTTTCAGATTCTTGTCGGCCTTGAGTGGCTCCAGGTCCGCCGGACGTGGATAGGCGGTGATCTGGCATTCGCCTTTCTTGAGCTTCTGGATGCGCACCGACGGGTCGGTGGTGATGGCAAAGATCAGGTTGTCGATCTTGACGTCTTCAGGCTTCCAGTAATCCTTGTTGCCGGTGAAGCGGATGTTGGAATCCTTCTGGTAGCTCTTGAACACGAACGGACCCGTGCCGACCGGCTTCTGGTTGATGTCCGCTGCCTTGCCTTCCTTGAGCAGCTGGTCGCCGTACTCGGCAGACTGGATCGAGGCAAAGCTCATCGCCAGGTTCTGAATGAACGCGGCATCGACGGTGTTCAGTACGAACTTGACGGTGTAGTCGTCGACCTTCTCGATCTTGGCGATGTTCTTGTCCATGCCCATATCGGTGAAGTACGGGAACTCCGTCGGTGCCGCTTTGCGGAACGGCATGTCCGGATTGATCATGCGGTTGAAGGTGAACAGCACGTCGTCCGCGTTGAATTCGCGAGTCGGCTTGAAGTACGGAGTGGTGTGGAACTTGACGCCCTTGCGCAGATGGAAGGTGTACGTCAGCACGTCGTCGGAGATGTCCCAGCTGGTCGCCAGGCCCGGCTGAACGGCAGTGCCGCCACGCTCGAACTGGGCCAGACGGTTGAACATGGTTTCTGCCGACGCGTCGAAATCGGTGCCGGTGGTGTACTGGGCCGGGTCAAAGCCCGCGGGGCTGCCTTCGGAGCAAAACACCAGATTCGATGCTGCGTGAGCGAAAGGTGCACTTGCGAGCAGGGTGGCGCCGACTAGAAACGGAATGACCGCGTGTTTGAGCATGGTGGCCTCAGTTGTTGTCATTTTTTGATTAGAGGAACCGACCTCGTGAGCCGATCCGTCCGATACTTATGCAGGGGCCATACCCAAAGCAAGATGCTGACGTCAAAGAAGCCACAAAGAGTGGCACGATCGTACAGGAATGTCGCGAAAGTGTAATTTTTTCGGTATTTGATCGTTTGCGTGACCAGTTTTGAAACAAATCGCGCCCCATTAAGAGGCGTCCGGGTGGGGTTAATGCACCCGGTTGGGGCTGCGACTGTTACCTCACTTGCTCAGACTGACCCCGTAGAACGGTGTCAGCCCGAATGGACTGATCTTGAAGTCCTGCACTTCCTTGCGCATCGGCTGGAAAACCCTGGAGTTGGCAATCGGTGTGATCGGCACCTGCTGCTTGAGAATGTGCTGGGCCTGTTGATACAGCTTGATGCGCTCGTCGCGGTTGGTCGTCAGCTTTGCCTGCTGTACCAGCTTGTCGTACGCCGGGTCGCACCATTTGGCGTAGTTGCTGCCTTTGACGGCGGCACAGCTGTACAGCACGCCGAGCCAGTTGTCCGGGTCACCGTTGTCGCCGGTCCAGCCGTAGATCATCGCGTCATGTTCGCCAGCCTTGGCGCGCTTGATGTACTCGCCCCATTCATAGCTGACGATATTGGCCTTGATGCCGATCTTGTCCCAGTCGGACTGGATCATCTGTGCCGACATGCGTGCGTTGGGGTTGGAGGCGCGCTGAACTGTCATGGCCCACAGATCGATTTTAGTGCCCGGCGCCACGCCCGCTTCCTTGAGCAACTGTTTGGCTTTGGTCAGGTCGCGGGGAGCGTCCTTGATCGTCGGGTCATAGCTCCACTGGGCTGGCGGCAGTGCGTTTTCGGCCAACTGGCCTGCGCTCTGGTAAACAGCCTTGATGATGGCCTGCTTGTCGATGGCCATGTCCAGTGCCTGACGCACCTTGAGCTGATCAAGCGGCGGGTGAGTCACGTTGTATGCCAGAAAGCCGAGGTTGAAGCCCGGCTGGCTCAATACCTTGAGCTTCGGATCCTTCTGCACTTCCTCGATGTCCTGCGGGCGAGGGTAGCCACTGACCTGACATTCGCCGGCCTTGAGCTTCTGCAGGCGCACTGCAGCATCGCTGCTGATCGAGAAAATCAGGTTGTCGATCTTCACGTCTTCGGGTTTCCAGTACTCGGTGTTACCGGTGTAACGGATCTGCGAGTCTTTCTGGTAACGCTTGAACACGAACGGGCCGGTGCCGACAGGCTTCTGGTTGAGGTCCTGGGCCTTGCCTTCCTTGAGCAACTGATCAGCGTATTCGGCCGACTGGATAGAGGCGAAGCTCATTGCCAGGTTCTGTACGAACGCTGCATCAATATTGTTGAGCGTGAATTTGACGGTATTGGCGTCCACCTTCTCGACCTGCTTGATCGTGGTGTTGAGGCCCATGTCGGTGAAGTACGGCGATTCGGAAGGGTAGGCCTTGCGGAACGGGTGGTTCGGGTCCAGCAGGCGGTTGAAGGTGAACAGCACGTCGTCGGCATTGAAGGTGCGGGTCGGCTTGAAGTAATCAGTGGTGTGGAATTTCACACCTTCGCGCAGGTGGAAGGTGTAGGTCAGGCCATCGGGCGACACGTCCCAACGTGTTGCCAACCCTGGCTCCACTTCAGTGCCGCCGCGCTTGAACTGCGTCAGGCGGTTGAAAACCGTTTCAGCCGAGGCATCGAAATCGGTGCCGCTGGTGTACTGACTGGGGTCGAAACCTGCCGGACTCGCCTCCGAGCAATACACCAGTGTGGTGGCTGCCTGAGCAAGAGGTGCGCAGGCCAGCAGGGCGGTGGTCAGTAGCAGCGGTTTGAAGATGGTGTGTCCCATGGATCCCTCGCGAAGTGCGGCAATGACCGTGCTGAGTGTTGACACGTCTAGTGTCGACAAAAGATGTAACACGATAGTGCCGCACTTGGTCGGATAGGGACAAATCTTACTTGCCGGTGATCTTTTTCCACAGGTTCGACAGCGACGTGCTTTTAAAGAAGGTATCCAGGAAGTTGTCACTGCTGTGTTCGAATTGCTGCAGCGCTGCGGACGCATGACTCTGGATATGACGATGAAGCTGATCCAGTTCGTTTTTTAACGTCGCGCGCTTTACCTGTTCAGGATGGGCATCGGCCCATTCCCGCACCAGCGTGTCTTGCCAGTCAATGTCCATGGCGTGAGCGAAGAACCGCGCAGCGACCTGCGAAGGATGTTCGGTTTCGTCTGCAGAGTGCCACTGGCCCAGTACCGCCTTTCCAACCTGAAGCACGGCATGCCTGGCCAGCAGCGCAGCCGGTTCGTGCAAGGGGTGTTCGGCGTGGTCCTTGGCCAGTTGCGAGTGGGACGGATCTGTCGAACCGTTGGTATGAGGGTCATCGCCAAGCCCGGTCTGGAGATCGTCGATGCTGTTGCCAAGCATTGCCATCAGCCCCAGCAGGACGCTGCCCACGGCATTGCCAAGTAGTCGGCCGGGTGTCGCAATGAATGCATAGAAGCGTTCAACCTGCTCGGAAAAGGGCAGCAGCGCCCAGCCGTCACGTGCCTTCAGAAATTCCTCAAAGGCCCGAAGCAGGTTTTCGTCCGGGTGCTCGCTGAGCAGAATCTGGATGATCTGGTCGCGCTCATAGCGAACGCCCGGCTGCAAGGCTTCGAATGGCTTGTCCTTGTTCGGAAACAGTATCTTGCCCAGCGGTGCCGCCAGGCTGGCAATGATGTCGCTGCCGCCGAAACTTCCCGTCACCAACGGCAGACGGTGCCTGCAATCGGCTTCCGAGGTCCACGGCAGCACATCGGTATGGCCCAGCTTGATCAGGCTCAGTTCGACGAAGTTGGAGTGGGCGAAGAAGTCTTCGAGGATGTGCAATGCGGCGCCCATTGCCCTGAGCCCGTCTGTGGAGGAAGGACCCGCCTCTACGGCGATGTCCAGATCTGCCGCCATGAGATCCAACGAGCGCTGGAAGTAGCGTTTCATGGAAGTCTCGGGATCGACCTGCAAAATGGGATCGTCGGGCAGCGTCCGGTCGTCGAAGTCAGCGTCACGCGCTTTGGGGTTGGCGGGGGCAGGGTTGATGGCCCTGGGGTTGTCGATGTGTTCGGCGGCGCGATACACGCCCAGACGCTGCGGTGTCACGATGAAGCGCGACCGGTCTATTTTCATCAGATCGGTGAAGGCTTTCACGGCCAGTACGTCAACGATTTGCGTGAGGGCTTCGCGAGACAGCAGGTCAGGGAAACGCTTGGGCATGTCAGGTGCGCGGACAAGCTTGGGGTCGACCAGTTGCGAATAGTCGCGCAACCAGTTGCCGTAATAAATGGCGCGTATTTCGTCCTTTCTGAAACCGGCTGTTTCCAGAACAGCCTCAATCGAACCGTGGGTATGTCGGTGTTCGTCACCTTCACCGGCTTCGAACCGAAGCGGTACCGGAAGCGGCTCTGCGACGTTGTCGTGCTGGTCATGGGCGGGTTGGTGGCGTGTCGGGTCTTGAGGATTCATCCGTGATTCCTGAAAGTGGGGCAGGTGCTCGGGTGCGCAGCAATGCCCGGTTGGGGAGTGCGGGCAAGTTTACGGGTGAAAGAATTTAGTGAAATCAGCCTGTGCGGTTGATGTTGTAAGACACGGCCGAGGATGGCGGGAATTCTGGGGGTAATAGAAGGCGAAAAGTGGTCGTCAACCTGTGCCATTTGTGACGCGGAGCGTCACGGGATGCATGCCCACGCGGAGCGATGGGCACGATCAGTGTTGAGGCGGACTTATGTATAACGATGAGCGCGGAGCATGGGTCCGATCGTGTGATTGAGACCCCGATCGTTACCACGCTCCTGCATGGTAACGCCGACCAGGACGCTTCGCGTCCGCTCTCGATATATGAACCGGGAGCTTATGGAACCGCCACCTCAATCACTCCATCTGCCGCCACGCTCACCTGGCTGGTGCCCGCTTCAACATCCGGGGTCGGTGCTGCGTCTTCACGCGAGGACTTCATCATCATGGCCACTGGCGCGCGCAGGTATGGCTGCGGGTAGCCCGAGGTGTTGAGGTTCAGATTGACCAGCTTGTAGCCGGTGCCGCCCAGCGCTTCGGTGACCAGTTGCGCACGCGCCTTGAACGCCGTGACGGCATCCTTGAGCAGGGTGTCTTCACTGGCCTTGCGCGTGGCGGGCGAGATGGAGAAGTCCATGCCGCCCATTTTCAGGTCGCCGAGCAGTTCGCCGGTCAGCTTGGACAGGACGGCAAAATCGGCGCTTTCCAGACGAACTTCTGCACGCTCACGCCAGCCGGTGATCTTCTGGCCCTTGTCATCGTAAATCGGATAGCTGTTACGGCTGCCCTGACGAATCTTCACATCCTTGGCCTGACGCGCCTGGCCCAGCGCCTTGTTCAACGTCTCGGTCACCTGCGCAGCCAGTTTCGCGGGGTCGCTGTCCTGCGCTTCGGTGTACAGCGTCACCATCATCAGGTCTCGCTGGACTTCCTGATTGACTTCGGCGCGCAGGGAAATCTGGTTATAGCGGGCTTCTTCGGCCATGGCCGACAGGCTGGAGAGGGTAACGGCAGCCAGCGCGAAGAGCGTGGTGGCAGGGCGGAGAGTGAACATGAGAACTCCTTGTTATAAGGCGGCCTTCGACGGCTGTCGGACGGCGCAGACTCATCAGACTGTAACCCTTGGGACTGGTTCCTGCACCCCCGACGCGCCCGACGATGCGGCGCGTTGACGCACTTTTCCAGTTTTATGCCGTGCTTGGTTATACTCGTTCCGATCCGCCTGGAGCGCTCATCAGGAGAGCTCATGCTCGCCCCCGTTCAAATGCTTTCAGCCACGCGTCAGAACCTGTGGCGCCTGACCTTCATCCGCATCCTGGTGCTGGCCGCACAAGCCGGTTCGGTGGGGATCGCCTGGCTGTTCGACTTTCTTCCGTTGCCGTGGCTGCAGCTGTCGATCACCCTGGGCTGCTCGCTGATCCTCTGTCTGCTGACCGTCATTCGTCTGCGCACCTCGTTGCCGCTGACCGAACTCGAATACGCCTTGCAACTGGCGCTGGACCTGCTGATTCACAGTGCGCTGTTGTATTACTCGGGTGGTTCGACCAACCCGTTCGTGTCTTATTATCTGGTGCCGCTGACCATCGCGGCGGCGACGTTGCCGTGGCGCTATTCGCTGATTCTCTCCGGCTTCGCGCTGGGGCTGTATACCTTTCTGATGGTGCAGTCCTACCCGCTGGAAACCTATCCCATTGCTCGTGAAAACATGCAGGTCTATGGCATGTGGCTGAGCTTCGTGCTGGCAGCGGGGGTGATCACGTTTTTTGCCGCGAAGATGGCTGAAGAGCTGCGCCGTCAGGACCAACTGCGTGCCGAGCGTCGGGAAGAAGGCCTGCGTGACCAGCAACTGCTGGCTGTAGCGACGCAGGCAGCCGGAGCCGCGCATGAACTGGGTACGCCGCTGGCGACCATGAGCGTGCTGCTCAAGGAAATGCGCCAGGACCACAGCGACCCGGCCCTGCAGGATGACCTGTCGGTGTTGCAGGAGCAGGTCAAACAATGCAAGCAGACCCTTCAGCAGCTGGTACGCGCTGCCGAGGCCAACCGGCGCATGGCGGTCGACTATCAACCGGCGACGCAGTGGCTGGACGAATCGCTCAATCGCTGGCACCTGATGCGTCCTGAAGTGAGCTACCGCTTCCAGAAGCTGGGCAAGGACGAGGTGCCGATGCTCGCACCGCCACCGGACCTCACGCAGGCGCTGCTCAACCTGCTCAATAACGCTGCCGATGCCTGTCCCGACGGCCTTGAAGTCAATCTGGACTGGGACAGCACGGAAGTGTGCATCAGTATTCGTGACCACGGCGCCGGTGTGCCTCTGGCCATTGCCGAGCAGATCGGCAAACCGTTCTTTACTACCAAGGGCAAAGGTTTCGGCCTCGGCCTGTTCCTGAGCAAGGCCAGCGTCACCCGCGCGGGTGGCTCGGTAAAGCTCTACAGTCATGAAGAAGGCGGTACGCTCACCGAGCTGCGACTGCCCCGTGACACGCGAGGAGAAGAAGCATGAGTGACGAAGAGATTCAGGTCGACGGCGAAGAGTTGCCGCACCTGCTGCTGGTCGATGACGACGCGACCTTCACCCGGGTCATGGCACGCGCCATGAGCCGTCGCGGTTTTCGGGTCAGCACCGCAGGTTCGGCGGAAGAAGGTCTGATACTGGCGCAGCAGGACATCCCCGAATACGCCGCGCTGGACCTGAAGATGGATGGCGACTCGGGCCTGGTGCTGCTGCCCAAGCTGCTTGAAATGGACCCGGACATGCGCGTGGTGATCCTCACCGGTTATTCGAGCATCGCCACCGCCGTTGAAGCCATCAAACGCGGTGCCTGCAACTACCTGTGCAAACCGGCGGATGCCGATGATGTGCTGGCGGCCCTGTTGTCCGAGCACGCCAACCTCGACACGCTGGTGCCGGAAAACCCCATGTCAGTGGATCGCCTGCAATGGGAGCATATCCAGCGCGTGCTGACCGAGCATGAAGGCAATATTTCGGCCACCGCTCGGGCGCTGGGCATGCACCGCCGGACCTTGCAGCGCAAATTGCAGAAGCGTCCCGTGCGGCGTTGATGAAGCTTTTTTCATGGTGATCGTTCAGGCGTTTTTTTGCTTCATTGTGGTCAGGCATCGTTCTTTTGCAGACAGCGAGCCTGAATTACATGAAACGCAATGCCGAGTATTCCGTCGTCAACGACACCGTTAAAGGAGCGTTTTTTCCAAGGGTATGGAAACTGATCACGCCGTATTGGCGCAGTGAAGAAAAAACCATGGCCTGGGTGCTGCTGGCCTCCGTGGTTGCGCTGTCACTGTTCAGCGTGCAGATGTCAGTGATGTTCAACAGCTGGTATCGCGAGTTCTACAACGCCTTGCAGAACAAGGACACAGGTGCATTCACGCACCTGATCCTGTATTTCAGCGGCCTGGCCGCCATTGCCATTTTCGCCGCCGTGTATCGGCTTTATCTGACGCAGATGCTCACGATCCGCTGGCGGCGCTGGCTGACCGAGCAGCATTTCGCACGCTGGCTGGCGCACAAGAATTACTACCACCTGGAGCAGGGTGGTTACACCGATAACCCGGACCAGCGTCTGTCCGAAGACCTCAATGAATTTACAACCAGCACCCTGCACCTCGGGCTTGGCCTGATGAGCGCGGTGGTCAGCCTGGTGTCGTTCTCGGTCATTCTGTGGGGCGTGTCGGGGAGTATCGAACTGTTCGGCATCACCATTCCCGGCTACATGTTCTGGGCCGCCATGCTCTACGCCATCGTCGGCAGCTTTCTGACCCACTGGATCGGTCGGCGTCTGATTCCGCTGAACAATCAACAGGAACGCTACGAAGCAGACCTGCGTTATGCGCTGGTGCGGGTGCGGGAAAACGCTGAAAGCATCGCGCTGTCCGACGGCGAAAAGAACGAAAACCAACGACTGAGCGGCCGGTTCTCGATGATCTGGCATAACGTCCTTACATCGATGAAGGTGCAGAAGCGACTGACGTTCTTCACGTCGGGCTATGGCCAGATCGCGATTATCTTTCCGTTCGTCGTCGCAGCGCCCCGGTACTTTGCGGGCAAGATCGAACTGGGTGATCTGATGCAGATCAACTCGGCTTTCGGCAACGTGCAGGAGAACTTCAGCTGGTTCATCAGCGCGTATGACACGCTGGCGTCCTGGCGGGCGACCAGTGATCGTCTGCTGAGCTTCCGGCAGGCCATGAGCGACCACGAGGTTCAGGTTCCGTCCATTCAAAGGGTGCACACCGGGAATGCGGTGGATCTGAAAGACCTGGGCCTGACGCTGGCCAGCGGTCGGCAGTTGCTTCAGGACGCGCATCTGCATATCGGCCAGGGCGAAAAAGTGATGCTCAGTGGCCGGTCGGGCAGCGGCAAAAGCTCTTTGCTCAGGGCGCTTGGCGGCTTGTGGCCCAAGGGCACGGGCAAGATCGGCATACCGGAAGGGCGTGCCCTGTTTCTGCCGCAACGGCCATATCTGCCAATTGGTACATTGCGTGAGGCCTTGAGTTATCCACAGCCGCCCGAGAAGTTTCCGGCTGAACGGTACGCCGAGGCGCTGCGCAAATGTCGCCTCGAGCCGTTGGTGGCGCGACTGGATGACAGTGATCACTGGCAACGTGTGTTGTCGCCCGGCGAGCAGCAGCGAATGGCCTTCGCCCGTGCGCTGCTGCTGACACCGCAGTGGCTGTACATGGATGAAGCGACCTCTGCGATGGACGAAGAGGACGAGGCGGCGATGCACCATGCGCTCTTCGAAGAAATTCCCGGCCTGACCCTGCTCAGCGTGGGACATCGCAGCAGTCTCAAGCGTTTTCATGACCGGCATGTGCAGGTCGAAGGCGGGCAATTGATCGAGCGCCGGGCGTCTGAACCGGCCTGATGAGGCTTATGGGTAGCGGGGCCGAGCTTTTGGGGTGTGATCATACAACCGCTGAGCTATGATTGACGCTTGTTTAACTGTCCAGAGATCGATGTTGGATATGGAAAATCAAAGCGCTCCGCCCCGCGCCCGTAGAAAGCACCGCAGCCTTGCGCAGGAGCTGGTGACTGAATTGTCCGAGCGTATTCGCAGTGGACAGCTCAAGCGTGGCGATAAATTGCCCACCGAATCCGCGATCATGGAAGAGCAGGGCGTCAGCCGTACTGTGGTTCGTGAAGCGATTTCACGCCTGCAGGCGTCCGGCCTGGTCGAAACCCGCCACGGGATCGGCACCTTTGTGCTGGACACGCCGAGCCCGAGCGGCTTCCGGATCGACCCGGCCACTATTGTCACCTTGCGTGATGTGCTGGCGATTCTCGAATTGCGCATCAGCCTGGAGGTCGAGTCCGCCGGGCTGGCCGCGCAGCGCCGTAGCGCCGAGGAACTGGCTGCCATGCGTGCTGCGCTGGACGCGCTGAATGAAAGCGCAGCTCACGCGACCGATGCGGTGGCGTCTGACTTCCAGTTCCACCTGCAGATTGCGTTGTCGACCGGCAACCGCTATTTCACCGACATCATGACCCATCTGGGCACCAGCATCATTCCGCGCACGCGGCTGAACTCTGCGCGCCTGGCTCATGACGATCAGCAGCACTACATGGACCGGCTCAGCCGCGAGCACGAGGAAATCTACGAGGCTATCGCCCGTCAGGACTCCGACGCCGCCCGCGCCGCCATGCGCCTGCACCTGACCAATAGCCGCGAACGTCTGCGTCACGCCCACGAAGAGGCCGAGTCGCAGCGCGCCTGATGTGACGCATAGCGTCACGGGCTGCATGCCCATGCAGAGCGCTCAGCGTTATACACAGCAACGATGATCGTTCCCACGCTCTGCGTGGTAACGCCTCTCTGGACGCTCTGCGTCCGTTGTTGATGTGACGCAGAGCACCTTCGGTTGACTGCCTAAGCAGGGCGCAAGCAGAACCAGTACGTCAGTCCAGGCACTACTGTCTGGACGAAATCTGCACTTGTCGTATAACTTTCAGCAATCCTGAATCCCGCCAAACCCAGGCCCGCCAAGGCCTTCAGCCCCATTCATCGCCTTGTAAGACAAAAACCCGTAAATGCCTGTTGAGGGAATGTATTTTCAGTTGTACGATGACTTACGACATCGGCACTGCCCCGGTGATCCATTCACAATTTATGTCCCACAGGGTGTTCGAATAATGAATCCACAAGAACTGAAGTCCATCCTCTCTTCCGGTCTGCTGTCCTTCCCGGTTACCGATTTCAATGCTCAGGGCGACTTCAATCGCGCTGGCTATATCAAGCGTCTCGAGTGGCTGGCCCCGTACGGCGCCAGCGCTCTGTTCGCAGCAGGTGGCACAGGTGAGTTTTTCTCCCTGGCCGCCAGCGAATACTCCGAAGTCATCAAGACTGCCGTTGATACCTGCGCCACCAGCGTGCCGATTCTCGCAGGCGTGGGCGGTTCGACTCGCCAGGCCATCGAATACGCTCAGGAAGCCGAGCGTCTGGGCGCCAAAGGCCTGCTGCTGCTGCCGCACTACCTGACCGAAGCCAGCCAGGACGGCGTTGCCGCACACGTTGAAGCGGTCTGCAAATCGGTCAAGATCGGCGTGGTTGTCTACAACCGCAACGTCTGCCGCCTGAACGCCTCGCTGCTGGAAAAACTGGCCGAGCGCTGCCCGAACCTGATCGGCTACAAGGACGGTCTGGGCGATATCGAACTGATGGTTTCGATCCGCCGCCGTCTGGGCGACCGCTTCTCGTACCTGGGTGGTCTGCCGACCGCCGAAGTCTACGCCGCTGCCTACAAGGCGCTGGGCGTGCCGGTCTACTCCTCGGCAGTGTTCAACTTCGTGCCGAAACTGGCGATGGATTTCTACCACGCCATTGCCCGTGACGACCACGAAGCAGTCGGCAAGTACATCGACGATTTCTTCCTGCCTTACCTGGAAATCCGTAACCGCAAAGCGGGCTACGCGGTCAGCATCGTGAAAGCCGGTGCGAAAATCGCAGGCTACGACGCAGGTCCTGTCCGCGCGCCGCTGACCGACCTGACGCCAGAAGAGTGCGACATGCTCGCAGCGCTGATGGACAAGCAAGGCAAGCAGTAACACCTCTAAACACAGAACCGCTGAGCGATCAGCGGTTTTGTCGTTGGAATGCATGACCCGTACAGGTAGAAGCTGGCGTCGCCGCGACACTTCTAAGGGGCCTGTAGCGCTACACCCAAAAACAGATTTACCCGCGTAAAAAAATAACTAGTGGGAGTTCAACCGATGCAAACGTCCAAGCCGACGCACGTCCGCTATTTGATCCTGTTGATGCTGTTTCTGGTCACCACGATCAACTACGCCGACCGTGCCACCATCGCTATCGCTGGTTCAAGCATCCAGAAAGACCTTGGCATCAGTGCCGTCACTCTGGGCTATATCTTCTCTGCATTCGGCTGGGCCTACGTGGCCGGTCAGATCCCCGGTGGCTGGCTGCTCGACCGTTTCGGTTCGAAGAAAGTCTACGCCATGAGCATTTTCACGTGGTCGCTGTTCACCCTGCTGCAAGGCTATGTGGGTGAGTTCGGCATCTCGACCGCCATCGTCGCGCTGTTCATGCTGCGCTTTTTGGTGGGCCTGGCCGAAGCGCCATCCTTTCCCGGCAACGCACGTATCGTCGCTGCCTGGTTCCCGACCGCTGAACGCGGCACGGCGTCAGCCATCTTCAACTCCGCGCAGTATTTCGCCACTGTGCTGTTCGCGCCGCTGATGGGCTGGATCGTCTACACCTACGGCTGGCAGCACGTGTTCATCGTCATGGGCGCGGCAGGCATCGTCTTCTCCGCCATCTGGATGAAGGTCATCTACAGCCCGCGCAGCCATCCGCGCATCAACCAGGCCGAGATCGATCACATCGCCAGCAACGGCGGCATGGTCGACATGGATCAGGACAAATCGAAGTCGAAGAAAGACGGCAGCAGCGGTCCGAAATGGGACTACATCAAGCAATTGCTGACCAACCGCATGATGCTGGGCATCTACCTGAGCCAGTACTGCATCAACGGCATCACCTACTTTTTCCTGACCTGGTTCCCGGTGTATCTGGTCCAGGAACGCGGCATGACCATTCTCAAGGCCGGTATCATCGCGTCCCTGCCAGCCATCTGTGGTTTCATCGGCGGCGTGTTGGGCGGGATCATCTCCGACTACCTGCTGCGCAAGGGCCACTCGCTGACCTTTGCCCGCAAGGCACCGATCATTTGCGGTCTGCTGCTGTCGACCTCCATCGTGACCTGCAACTACGTTGACATCGAATGGATGGTCGTGGGCTTCATGGCCCTGGCATTCTTCGGCAAAGGCGTGGGCGCACTGGGCTGGGCTGTCATGTCCGACGTATCGCCCAAGCAGATCGCCGGTTTGAGCGGCGGCCTGTTCAACACCTTCGGTAACATTGCATCGATCACCACCCCGATCGTGATTGGTTACATCATCAGCACCACCGGCTCGTTCAAATGGGCACTGGTGTTCGTCGGCGCGAACGCGCTGCTGGCGGTGATCAGTTACATTTTCATCGTGGGTGAAATCAAGCGTGTGGAATTGATAGAGCCGCCTGTAAAGGGGCCATTGCCGACCGATCCGGCCAGCAACCTTTCCGAAGCAAAATCCTGAGGAAACCGTGATGAACCTGATTCAACATGCCGATTCTCCACGTTACATCCGGCTGCATCCGCTGGATAACGTGGTGGTCGTGGTCAACGACCAGGGTGTGCCGGCCGGAACCGAATTCGATAACGGCCTGGTAACTGTCGATAACGTACCGCAGAGCCACAAGGTCAGCACCGTTGACCTGGCCGAGGGCGACGCCGTGATTCGTTACGGCCATACCATCGGCTACGCCCTGCAACCGATACCGCGTGGCAGTTGGGTCAGGGAAGACCAGTTGCGCATGCCGTCAGCGCCTGCGCTCGACAGCCTGCCGATGTCCGATGCCGTACCTGCGAAGGGCGAGCCGCTGGAAGGCTACACCTTCGAAGGCTATCGCAATGCCGATGGCACCGTGGGCACTCGCAACATTCTGGGCATCACCACCACCGTGCAATGCGTGACCGGCGTGCTCGACTTCGCCGTCAAGCGCATCCGTGACGAACTGCTACCCAAATACCCGAACGTCGATGACGTGGTGGCACTGACGCACAGCTACGGCTGCGGCGTGGCCATCACCGCCACCGACGCTTACATTCCGATCCGTACCGTACGTAACCTGGCGCGCAACCCGAACCTGGGTGGCGAGGCGCTGGTGATCAGTCTGGGCTGTGAAAAGCTGCAGGCCGGTCAGGTGATGCACGAGGGCGACAGCTCGGTGGACCTGAGCGAGCCCTGGCTCTACAAGCTTCAGGACTCCAGCCACGGTTTCAGTGAAATGGTCGAGCAGATCATGGATCTGGCTGAAGTGCGCCTGAAGAAGCTGGACCTGCGCCGTCGCGAGACGGTACCGGCCTCCGAGCTGATTCTGGGCATGCAGTGCGGTGGCAGCGATGCGTTTTCCGGCATCACTGCCAACCCGGCGCTGGGCTACGCATCCGACCTGTTGCTGCGCGCAGGCGCGACGGTGATGTTTTCCGAAGTGACCGAAGTGCGCGATGCCATCTATTTGCTGACTTCTCGTGCGCAGGATCAGGACGTCGCTCAGGCACTGGTGCGTGAAATGGACTGGTACGACCGTTACCTGGCCAAAGGCGAAGCGGACCGCAGTGCCAACACCACGCCGGGCAACAAGAAGGGCGGGTTGTCGAACATTGTCGAGAAGTCCCTCGGGTCCATCGTCAAGTCCGGCAGCAGCGCCATCAACGGCGTGCTCGGCCCTGGCGAGCGGGTCAACGGCAAAGGGCTGATCTTCTGCGCCACACCGGCCAGTGACTTTGTGTGCGGCACGCTGCAACTGGCGGCCGGGATGAACCTGCACGTGTTCACCACCGGACGCGGCACGCCGTATGGTCTGGCGATGGCTCCTGTAGTGAAGGTGTCGACCCGCACCGAGCTGGCCCAGCGCTGGCCGGATCTGATCGACATCGACGCCGGCCGCATCGCGACAGGACGCGCCAGCATCGAGGATCTGGGGTGGGAGCTGTTCCACTACTACCTGGAAGTGGCCAGCGGTAAGAAAAAGACCTGGACCGAGCACTACCGCCTGCACAACGACATCACCCTGTTCAACCCTGCGCCGATTACCTGATGTTGCCGGGGCGTGGTCCCTGCAGGTGAAACCGAGACATTCCGGCAATCCGTGATGATCGTTCCCACGCTACTGCGTGGTAACGCCGCCCGGCACGCTCCGCGTCCCAATTGGGACTGAGTTGCGCAGGTCTTTCAGGTGCGCAGCCCGGACGCGGAGCGTCCTGAGCGGCATTCCCGCGCGGAGCGTGAGGAACGATCAGCGTAAGGGCTGACGTGTGCGTAGCTGATCGTGCCCACGCTCCGCGTGGACATGCATCCCGGGACGCTCCGCGTCCCAATTGGGACTGAGTGCGCAGGTCTTGCAGGTGCCGCCAGCCGCCTCATTTTCTTCATTTGATTGAAAGTGTTAGTGAATTTAACGGCTTCTTTCTTTGCAACAAAGGGATCAGTATCCGCAGCAGGTAGATTGGCTGTCCGGTACATCCGGCCATTCAAACGAGCCATCTTCACTTTTCGATACTGGCCTGCCTCACGCTGGCCAAGGAGACCTTTCTTGTCTTTCAAACAACCGATGTCCTGGGCTTCTGCAGCCTTGATGGTTGCGCTCGGTAGCCAGGCTGTTCAGGCTGCGACCCCCGCCAAGCTTCCAGAAGACAAGCCCGTGGGGAAAATCGAACAGGTCTTTGCGTTCCATGATGCGATGCCCACGGGCGTCAGCGTCACTGAAACAGGGCGCATTTTTGTCAACTTCCCTCGCTGGGGTGACAAGGTGCCGTTCACTGTCGGCGAATTACGCGACGGCAAGGTAGTACCTTACCCTGACAGCGCCTTGAACCAGGCGGACCCACAGCATCCCGATAAGGGGTTCATCAGCGTTCAGAGCGTTGTCGCCGACGGTTTGGGCCATCTGTGGATACTCGATACCGCTGCACCTGAGTTCTCCAAACCGGTCGCTGGCGGCGCCAAACTGGTGGCCGTTGACCTCAAGACAAACAAGGTCGTCAAGACGCTGGTTTTCCCTGAGAACGTCATTCTGCCAGGCACCTATGTCAACGATATGCGTTTTGACTTCAGTGCCGGGAAGGAAGGCGTGATTTATGTCACCGACTCATCTGTCAGTGGCCCCGGCGCAATCATTGTCATGGACATTGCGACCGGTAAGGCCGTGCGTCGTTTGAGTGGCGCAGCCTCGACGTCGGCAGACCCTGCCTTCGTGCCGAGGGTTGAAGGCCAGGTGCTGAAAATGCGTAACGCCGATGGGACCAGCAAACCGTTTGCGGTTGCTTCCGACGGTATCGCTCTGTCCTCGGACCGCCAGACGCTTTACTTCTCCCCGCTTTCCAGCCGACACCTGTATTCGGTGCCGACCAAGCTGCTGCGCGATCCAGCCGTGACTGAAGAGCAACTCGTCGCCGCAGTACAGGATCTGGGAGAAAAAGGGCCGTCGGATGGACTGGAAGCCGACAGCGATGGCGCGATCTACGCGGGCGACTATGAAGACAACAGCATTCGCAAACGTCTTGCGGACGGAACCTGGCAGACGGTCGCTCACGATCCTCGAATGCTGTGGCCGGACACGTTGTCGGTCGCAAATGACGGCTACCTCTACTTCATCGCCAATCAGCTGCATCGCCAGGGACTGTTTCATGGCGGCAAGGATCTGCGGGAAAAGCCCTACAGCCTGTTCCGGGTGAAGATCGACGCTAAACCGGCCAGGACGCGCTGAGTTCACGCCGTTGCGCAGAGCTGCTTCTGCCCACAGGGCGTGGGAGCTCTTGGCGGTTAGGACGGGAGCGATGGGCTGCGCAGCGGCCCTTGATTGCATCGGGTACAGCGCGTGCGCAGGCCTTGCTGCCGGTTCCCGGCAGATCGCCGGCAAGCCGCCTCCCACAGTCCGGTGTTTGCTCCGCGACAGCGCTGCGTCGAAGACGTGGTGAGGCCTCCCGCAGTCCAGTGTTTGCTGCGCGACAGTGTGTTGTCGAAGGCCTGATGGGCTCCCCATCAGTTTGGCCTCACATCATCCAGCCGGCACGTCCCCCAGTACGGTGCGCACGTAATCAGGCGTGAGCACGTGGTACCAGAGCAGTATCGTCGACACCAGAATCGTCACGAGCACCAGCACGCCGAAACCCCACACTGCAGCCGCGTAGAGCGGGGCGTTGCCGGGTGGCAGGCGCATGAAAGTGCCAATGCCGATGATCAGCAGAAAGGTCGAATGAATGGCTGCCAGTCCCAGTACCAGAATCATCAGCCAGCGACTGGGGTAAAGGCCGGCGAGGCCTGCGATGAAAAACGGGGTGATGGTGTAAGTGGCAAAGCCGATGCACTGATTGAGGCTCGGACGGGCTTCCGAGGTGCGTGACAGCCAGCGGATGAACGTGCCCATCAGCGCTGTACCGGCCAGAATGGCGATGTACAGCAGGGCACATAACTGCAAAGCGCTTTTGCTGCTCAACCAGACCCGATCTTCAAGTGTCATGCTCCAGCCCACCTGTGTCGTACCGATGTACAGGCAGACGGCCGGGATCAGGCCGAGTAGGATCAGGTGCGGCAGGTATTGGCGCGGGCTGTGCTCTTCCTCGTCGCGTATGGCTTTCCAGGCGTGGGCGGGGCGGGTGAACAGTTTGATGATAAATGCGTTCATGACATTCCCTCCGATGGCGAACGGGTCTCGCAGGTCCTTGCGAGCCTCTTCGGATTGAATACGACGTGACGCAATGGTTTCACCGCACTGGACCGATGGCGGTCGAGCGCTCGGAAAAAGCCTGATTTTTCCTACTTCTCTGAACTTTAAGGTGCTTTCACGCCTCTTCTACAGTAAGGGCGCCGGTCTGGCCGCCTTCGTTGAATGTGCAGGAGATTTCAAATGCCTTGGATATCGGAAAATCATTTGTGGCTGTTTACAGCGATTACGGCGTTGATCGTGATTTCGGATATATGGGCGGTGATGCGTGTTCGTAAGAGCGTCACGGAGTCCAGTAACAAACTGATGTGGATCATCGTGATCGTTGCCGTGCCGATTCTTGGCGTGCTGGCTCTGCTGGTTGCAGGCCCGCGTCACGTCGACACGCCCGCCAAGCCTGAACAGCAAAGCACCAAGTACTGATTCGGTCGTTCGGGATCGCTTGCGGGTCATGAGTACTTGGCTGAGTGGTGAGGGTAATCCACCAGCCGAGCGCCAATGACCATCTCGCTGATCCAGTTGGTCAGCATCGAGCTGTAGACGCTCTGGCTGATATCGCTGCTCAATGCATGGTCGGCACCGTCCACCAGGCGATAGGTCAGCGAGTGCGCCAGCTCGAAGGCACTGCGATAACTCATCAGCGTGGCGTGCGGTACATAGTCGTCACGCTCTGACTCAATCAACAGCACATCCCCTCTGAACTCCTTGCAGGCTGCCAGCGCACGATTGTCCGCTGCGGTGACGGCCGAGCGTCGGTAGTGCGCGAGCCTGTCGCGATCCAGTTCCTGTTTGGGCATGTCCCAGTCGGCATCCCAGTACAGGGCAGGTACGCGCAACGCCATCCATTTGATCGGTCGCATCGCGCTCAGAATGGTTGCCAGATAACCCCCATAGCTGGTGCCGATCACCGCAATGGCTTCCGGGTCGACCGAGGGGTGGCTGACGAGTCGATCGTAGGCGGCCAGCAAGTCTGCGAGGCTCTGCTCACGTGACACCGTACCCCTGAGGCCCTCGGTGCGCTCATGGCCGCGCAGGTCGAAGGTCAGGCAGACGCAGCCCAGCCCCGTTATATTTTTGGCCCGTGCCAGGTCGCGCTGCTGGCTGCCACCCCAGCCATGGACGAAAAGGATGCCGGGAAACTTCTCGCACGGCGTGACGATAGAGCCGGAGATGGACTGGCTGCCTACCTTGATCTCGATGATTTCACTGCGGACGCTCATAGAGTCTCCACCTGAATGAATTTGCTGATGAAGCCCACCTGAGGGTCTTCGCCCTCATAGAGCACCTGGGCATAGGCGGGAAGCGTGGTCTTGCCATACACCTCGTGGGTCGAGACAGTGACCTGTTGCAGCGCCGGGTCGGCATTGAACAACAGCAGGGCCTCTACTTCCGCTGCGCTGGCACCGCCGATGCGCCAGGATTGCTCCAGCACGCCTGAGCAACGCTGGCCTTGCGCATTGGTGCCTTGGGCGATGTCGTAATTGCGGCGCGATGCGATGAAGCCGGGAAAGCAGGTAAATGCGGCGCTCTCATAAGCCAGCGCCTGCTGCACGGCGTGCCTGACCGAGTCGTCCAGAGGCAGACGCAGCAAGGCCTGATAATCGCCCTGCACGAGGTGCAGGCGTGAACCGCCGTAGACGGTTTCGCCCTGATTGTCCCGTGTCAGGTTCTGAGTCCCGTAATAACTGGCGGTCAGCCCGGCGACCTGAACCTGACCGACGCTGAAGGTCACGACCTCTGTCAGGTTTTCTTCCAGCACCAGACCGTATTCCCGTACCTCGTCCAGGTTCTGCCATGAGATGGCTTCAGCCAGCTCAGCTTCGGTCGTCACCACCACCTGACCGCGTCCTGCTGTCGCCAATACCGGTTTCAGTCGCACCTGACCGTTGGCGAGCATCTGTGTGCCGACCTTCAGCGCATCCTGTTCGGCAAAAACCGAGAAGCCGGCGAGCACGGCCTGCGCAGCCTGACGGTGAAACGCGTCTGACCAGCCGGGCGGTTTATGCGTTGCACGTTCGGGCAGCGGATGCGAAAGGGCCTTGGTCACCATGAACGGCTCAGCGATCACGCCGCCGAACAGATCGTCGGCAGATCGAATACCGGGATGATCCCGTCCGATCAACGTGTCGGACGGGACGAAATACAGATTCCGCCCCCGATGAATCAATTCGTCGTACAGCCCTGCGAACTCTGCGCCGAGCAGCGTCGCCAGCTTTTGCGCCAATACCTGGTGAACCACTGTTTCATGGGTAGAAAGGGTTTTGCGCGTGGGCAGCAGAACAACGTCGGTCTTGCCGGTTACGGTCCCGGTCATGAGCAACTCCTGTCAGTCACACAGTGTGCGGCGGATTCGTTATGACGCTTTCTTCAGCGCGCTGATCAGCTCCTGCTTGTTCATGGTCGAGCGACCGGCAATATTCAAGCCTCGTGCACGCTGCATCAGGTCCACTTTGGTCTGCGACTCCAGCGGCTGGTCGTTGCGCGGTTCACCGTGTTTGGTCGCCACGGCACGCTTGGCGGAATCCTTGCGCGCTGCCGACTTGCTCGACGGCGGGGTCCTGGTTCCCGAACCACCCTTGCGTTCGCCGCCGCCGGACTGTCTATTGACCGTGGCCCACGCCCGGGCTTCTGCCTCACCTTTCGAAACACCCTTTTCTTCGTAGCTTTCTTCGATATGTTCGGCCTTGCGTTTCTGCTTGTCGGTGTACTTGTCTTTATTTGCGGTAGCGTCTTTTTTCGAATTCGCGGCAGGCATGGTCTGTCTCCTATCGATCTGAATGACGGTTCGGCCGTATGTCAGAAGCGCGGACATGCTTGCAACGCACGCTTCACGCTGGCCTTGAAATTAGGAAGGACGCGACGGCGGGCGAGTTCAGCGAAAAAGGATGAGCGGCACAGTGGCAAAAATCTGAAACTCTGCAATTCTTCTGCAATGACGAGGTGTTTACATGCTCGCCATCCAGACCTGATTGAGGAGAAAGCGCATGTCGATCATTAGCAAATGGGCGTTGCAGGCAGTTGTGCTGTTTTTGCTGGGCTGGATGGCTACGTTAACGACACACTGGAGTCATTCTGTGGTCAGCGGCACAGGCAGTGATCGGCTAGCCGAGCTGAACAGTGGGGCATTGAGTAATCCGGCTGCCCTGGCAACCAGAGATTCCGGACAGCCTCGCTCGCAAGTGGAGTAAGTCTTATCGGGCAGGCTTTGCATGCGCGATACCGTTCACTTTTTCGCAGGCAAAAAAATGGCCCACAACAGGGTGGGCCAAATGGGATTCATCAAAGGAGTGGGTTCAATTTACCCAGCCTGACGTGAAGAAGATGTGAAATGGATGTCACCGAAACGAGAATGAATTTCAGTTTTTATTCAGGTGCATAGTCAGCAAAAGATGAATGGCAAAACGCCGCTGTCAGGGCAGCGGCGTTTCAGTTGTTACAGGAATAAATGTTACAGTAAACAAAGGCAGCAACAGCTCAGCGTGCCATCGCCCTCGAGCGTTGTTCAGGCGCGCTTCTTTCGGATACAGCATGTCGGGCGGACAGCGGAAGAGAGTGGGGAGCGTCGATTCTGGATTTCATGCGGTCAGCAAATTCCTTGGCTTCCTGCCAGCTCCGGCAAGTCACCGGGTAATCGTCCAGCTTCACGACCCAGTGGGCCCCGTAAACACCTTCTTCAATTCGGATGAGCATTAGTGGCATCTCCAGTCAGCAAGGATGAGTCTGTGCCGAGCACCGGCGCGAAAGCAGACCGGCAAAATCCTGCGCCGAAAAACGGCGTTGAGCTACAAAAAAATACAAATCCCGACCAATGTGCCTGTGCAGCGCAATGTGTCGCGCTGCACAGCACTCAAAGCGTGTTTGCAGGGCGAGCCTGACGCATGGATGTGACAGCTTGACGTTGGTCAGAACGCCAGCTTGAAACCGATCATGCCCAGCATGATCGCCAGGAAAGGACGCAGCAGGTCGTCGGACACGCGCCCGGCCATGTGGCTGCCGAAATAGATGCCCGGCAGCGAACCCATCAGTAGCCAGCCCAGCAATTCCCAGTTCATGTTGCCCATGCTGGCATGACCCAGGCCTGCAACCAGGGTGAGGGGCACCGCGTGGGCGATTTCGGTTCCCACCAGACGGCGGGTCGGCAGCAACGGGTAAAGAATGAACAGCGCCACCGTACCGAGGGCACCTGCACCAATCGACGTCAGCGCAACCATGGTGCCAAGAATCAGGCCTGTCACCACGGTGAGGACCGTCAGGCTGGTGCCCTTGAAAAAGGAATGCCCGTCGCCACGCCCATGGGCGAAGGCCAGCAGTCTTTTCTTGAACAGAACGGCGAGGGCGGTCAACAGCAACACGAAACCCAGCGCCTGTTTGATGATGGCGTTCAGGGCGTCGGGTGCGGCATGCAGGGTGCTCAGGAACCACAGCGTCAGCAACACCGCAGGCACGCTGCCCAGTGTCAGCAGCCCCGTGATTTTCCAGTCGATATTGTCGTTCTTGCGATGAACCAGCACGCCCCCGGATTTGGTGATCGCGGCGTACAACAAGTCAGTGCCCACCGCGGTCGCCGGATTGATACCGAACCACAGCAGGATAGGCGTCATCAGCGAACCGCCCCCGACGCCGGTCATGCCCACGATGAAGCCCACCACCAGTCCTGCTACTACAAACCCTAAACCACCCGCTTCCATATCCAACCCTGTCAAGCAAACGTATCAGGCAAAAAGTGGCGGGCAGCATAGCGGCTTTGGTTATGAGCGGTTATGAAGATGTGTTCTAAGGTTATAACCGTTTATCGCGGGTGGCAGCCGCAAGTGTTGCTTCGGCAACACTTTGCAGGCGTTGCGTGGGGCTGAGCCAGTTCACCATCATGTCGGCTTCAAGCGGTTTTGCGATCAGGTAGCCTTGACCTTCGTCGCAGCCCCATTGTTTGACCAATGTGCGGATCTCATCGGTTTCGATCCCTTCGGCAACGACGCAGTAACCGAGTTTTTTCGCCAGACCGATCAGCGCTTTCACCAGACGTTGATCCGTCTCGTCCGAGACCAGGTTGCAAATCAACGACTGGTCGAGTTTGACGGTGGTGGCTGGCAACTGACGCAGGTAATTCCAGTTGCTGTAGCCGGTGCCGAAATCGTCAATCGCGACATCCATGCCCATTTCGCGCATGCGTTCGAGCTGACTGCGAACCTCGGCGGGATTCTGCATCAGCGCGCCTTCGGTGAACTCGAGTTCGAAGCGGGTCGGGTGGATGTCGTGTTCACGCAGCAGGCCGATCATGGTGTCGGTGAATGCCGGGCCGGTAAGGTCTTCCGGCGTCACGTTGATCGCGATGCGGAAATCGAAACCCTGACGCTGCCAGTGGGACGCCTGCTCGATTGCGTTTTTGAGCACCCACAGGCTCAAGGGGCGCATGAGCGCGGTCTTTTCTGCCAGCGGCACGAACTCGGCCGGACCGATCGGACCCAAAGTCGGGTGGTTCCAGCGCAACAGGGCCTCCACCGAGGTGCAATGGCCGGTCTTAAGGTCGATGCGCGGCTGATAGACCAGGCGCAACTGGTCGTGGGAGTGAACGGCGTTGGTCAGCGAGCTGAGCAGCTTGAAGGCGCGCTGCTGAGCGGCATCGGAATGGGGTTCATACATGGCCCAGCCGACATTGCGGTCACGGGCGTTGTCAGCAGCGCTGATCACCAGGCGCATCCAGTCCTGCTCGGTGCTGGCGGCGTTGTCCAGCGCCACTACGCCAAGGCCGACCTGCATCTGCACGGGAATGCCGCGACACTGCACCGGCGTTTCGAAGTCCTTGAGAATCGCGCGGAACATGTTTTCAGTCGCATCTTCTTCAGGCAGCAGAAAACCAAAGCGTGTCGGGCTGACCTTGTAGAGCGAGCAGTCGTGCGGCAAAAGACGCTGCAGACGGTCTTTGATCGCCATCACCAGGTCCTGTGAATAGCTGTAACCCAGCGCCTTGACGATGTCGTTGAGAAACTCGGGGGTGATCATGTCCGCAGCGACCAGCCGATAGTTCTGCTTCGAACTCAGCGTCTGGGTGATGTCTTCCTGCAGGCGCGAGCGGTTATACAGGCCGGTAGGCTGGTCGATGAAGCAGCTCATTCTCAGCCCGACGATGCGTTTCATCACCAAAGAGGCGAATCGCTTGAGCATGTTCGCCTGCTTTTCGCTCATCGGCGCACGGGGGCTGGTGTCGATCACGCACAGACTGCCCAGCGCGATGCCGTCATCAGTGATCAGCGGCGCCCCTGCGTAGTAGCGAATGCCGGGGTGTCCGGTGACCAGGTTGTTATCCATGAACCGCTCATCGAGCGTCGCGTCGGTCACCTCGAACGGCTCATCGGCCAGGATCGTGTAGGCGCAGAACGAAACGTCGCGAGGGGTTTCCTGGGCCTGCAGACCAACCCGGGCGCGGAACCATTGTCGATGCTCATCGACGATGGAGATCAGCGCGATGGGGGCGTCGAAGAAATTGGCAGTCATTTCCACGATTTCATCGAAGACATCGTCCGCCGTGTTCTCGAGCACGCACAGCTCCGCTATACGCAACAGACGTTGCGTTTCGTTAAACGGGATAGGGGCGCAAGCGTTCATGAGTATCTCGGAGGGGTACATGGGTGATGACTATATGACATCACGAAGTTCACTTTATCAGCGCACCATTTTTATCTATAGCCCCACACAAGAACTTCAACGCGCTAAAAAACCTGTCCCGTCTGCTCTGAATAAGGCTTCACCCCTTTAAAACCGGGCAGTCTGGATCAACCTGAACGGGATTGAACGAATTTGCCATTCGTCGTTCAGCCTTCAGATTTCCGGATCGACTGCCCCGAAGGCGCTTTCTATTGCTTACGACAGCACTCAAGCGGTCGGCCGATAACGGAGGACAACGACAATGGCTAATACTGGGGAAAACAATCCCGGCAATTTCGCCAACGACCCGGAACGGGCATCCGAAGCAGGAAAAAAGGGTGGTCAGGCGTCAGGCGGCAATTTCGCCAATGACCCGGAAAGGGCGTCCGAAGCAGGAAAAAAGGGTGGTCAGGCATCAGGTGGCAACTTCGCCAACGATCCTGAGCGTGCATCCGAAGCAGGCAAGAAAGGCGGGCAGGCTTCGGGTGGCAATTTCGCCAATGATCCTGAGCGGGCAGCTGAAGCAGGCAGAAAGGGAGGACAGGCATCGGGTGGCAGTGATGACCGTGAAGAGTCGGATAAATCCTGACGCGATCATTCTTTCAGCCTGACCCGTTGTTGATAGCGTTCAACATTCAGCCAGCGTAGCCGACCGGGATATAAGAGAGTCGAGTTGAGCAGTCACGCTGACTGAGTCCTCTGATCAAATAAAAACATCAGATTTTCAAACTCCCGCCCGCGCAGTTAAAGTGCGCGCCCCGAGAAAGGGTCTCGGGTATGGGTTATGGAGTTTTATCAGTGAAGTACATCAGTAAAGTCGTCGCATCCGCAGCGTTTGGCCTGGTTTTGGCAGGCTGCACCGGTGCGCCGATCAAGTCGCCGCATTACGACAGCAGTCAGTACACAGTTCTGGGTCACAGCGAAGCAAGTGCTACCGGGTTGATGCTGTTTGGCTTGATTCCCATCCGTCAGAACAGCCGCTTTGTCCGCGCTCAGGATGCGGCCATCAAGGCCAAGGGCGGTGATGCGCTGATCAATACCCAAATCCAGGAGAAGTGGTTCTGGGCCTGGGTTTTGAATGGTTACACCACCACTATCTCCGGCGACGTCATCAAGCTGAAAACTGCGCAGTAAGTTTTCGGTTTTTTAGTCGAACGCGTTTGAAGAGCCCGGTTCATACCGGGCTCTTTGGTTCTGCAGGGTCGATAATCGAGTGCGATCAGTGTGATGGAGAAGCGTGTATTCAGACCTCAGTCGGCTCGGACAGCAGGGCGATCTGGCCTTGCAGCTCAGTGAGCTGCTGATGCGCGTACAGGGTGTTGGCAATCAGCGTGCAGAACACTTTGAGGGTTTCCAGAAGCTGTTCGTCGTCGAGCTTTCTCGGCAAAGGATCGAGGCCGCACAGCGTGCCAAAGAAATCACCGGTCGGAAAAATGATCGGCAGCGAAAAATAACTCTGAAAACCAAATTTTGCCGGAATGAAGTGCTGGGCGTATTCAGGATCGGTCGCGACTTCGTTGATCACGATAGGCTGGCGATTCAATCTCAGTTCGTTGCAGAACGTGTTTTCCAGTTTGAGCTCATGACCGGCATCCAGCCCGAAATTGAGTTCGTCATATACAGCACATGCGGTCCAGCTGCTGTCGGTCACTTTGGCGATTGCGGCGAATCTGAGCCCGGTGAGTCGGGTGACCAGTCTCAACAAGCTTGAGGTGGTTTCGATTTCACTGATGACGGCCAGTTCTGCGGAAGTCAATGTGGTGTTCAATGGTGATGCCCCGACCTGGTCATTGAGAAGCTGGCAAAGCATCAGGCAGTTCTTGAACTGCATCACACTTTCGCCGCTGCTGATCCTGCCACACCTGATCAGGGGTTACATGAAATATTCCTGGAATATGACAGCAGGCCGTTTAACGGCAGCGCGTTGGCGTCAATAAGCGTTCGCAGTTGCATGCACTAACAAGGCTGCCGATCAGAAAACAACGCACTCATGCTGCGGCAAAGAGCCATTAGTACACCTGTACTATAGAGCGTGTTTTTACTCGCTGATAGGCTCCTCGATTGCCCATTGAGTCGATGCAGGCCTGTCTGCCGCGCGCATGCCCACGGCCTTTCAGGTCCTGAAACGCTCCGGCGCGTACATGTCTTCACGTCTGATGACCCTTATCGAACAGTGACCTGCCACGAGTAGCGAGATCCATGCAAAAAATCACGTTGGGCTTTACCTTTGCCGTGGTTTCGACCCAGCTTTGCGCGGGCGGCTTCGGACTCAACGAACAAAGCATCGGTGGCATGGGAACGGCGTTCGCCGGGCGTGCATCCTCGGCCGATGACGCCAGTACGGTGTATGGAAACCCGGCGGGCATGGCGCGGCTGCAAGGGCAGCAGATCACCGGCGGCGTCACCTTCATCGACGCGTCCTCCGACATCAGTAACCCAAGCGGCCGTTCCACCGGTACGAACAAGGGTGACATGGTGCCGTTCAAGGCCATTCCTTTCGGGTTTTATACCTACAAGCCGAATGAACAGTGGGCATTTGGAATGGGGGTTTACGCGCCGTTCGGTCTGGCGACCGATTACGAGTCGGGCTTTCAGGGGCGTGCGTTTGCCAGCAGAAGCGACGCTCGGGTGATCACGCTGCAACCCACGGTCAGTTACGCCTTCAATGACCGAGTTTCCATTGGCTTCGGACCGACCATCAACCGGCTGGCAGGCGAGCTGGAGTCCGACCTGACGCTCAACCCTGCCATCCCCGACACCAACGTGAAGGTCAAGGGCGACGATGTAGCCCTGGGCTTCAATGTCGGCATTCTGGCCAACCTGACGGACACCACCCGGGCAGGCATGACCTACCATTCGCGGGTGCGCTACGACCTTGATTGTCACACCAACGTAGCCACCGGAGCCGGAACACCACCCCAGGTGCTGAGGAGCAATCGGTATGACTGCTCGTTGCAACTGGACACGCCGGAGTCGGTGGATCTGTCGGTCACGCAAGACCTGAGCGATGCCTGGAAGCTTTACGCGGGGGCGACCTGGACCCGATGGAGTCGTATGAAGGACCTGGACTTCAGCACGCAAAGCATCAGCCCTGCGGTCGGTGGTGTGCTGGCGTCATCGCTGTCGAATGCCGTTGCGGGCGGTCTGGACTGGCACGACACCTGGGCTTATGCGCTGGGTACGTCCTATCGCCTCAATGCCCAATGGCTTCTGCGAACCGGCATCCGCTTCGATCAATCGCCGACCAGCAACACCAACCGCTCGCCACGCACGCCGACAGGCGATCGCACGATATACAGCGTGGGCGCAGCCTACGACCTGACCAAAGAGCTGACCCTCGACGTTGCCTATTCCTGGCTCAAGGAAGAAAGCGTGAATGTCAGCCGCTCCAATGCCTTGGCCAGTTACAGCGCACGGTATGAAAACAGTGCGAGTTTTCTCGGCGTTGGTGCGACGTATCGTTTCTAGTTCTTTCAGTTTGAAGCGCTGACTAGTACATCTGCACTATAGCCCTGCCTCGGTTGAGCGCCTTAACCTACTCAACTAGCTGATATCGAATCTTCTATACACATCCATCTTCAGGGCCGCTGGTTACAGCGGCCCTGCGAGACGTGTCGTGTCGGATTTTCGATAGACCTTTAACGATAGGCTGATAGTGGAGAGCGCTGGCATGGGTGTGTTTGGCCGAGTGGCAAGGTTAAAAGGATTGATGGCGGCATTGGCAATACTGTCGACACTGACAGCCTGCTCTACAGGCGGTGGCAATCCGCTGGATGCAATCACCGGTGAATCGAAGTATTCGCCGGCGTTCATAAAAGCCAATATCATTCCTGGCAAGTCCACCAAAGAGCAGATTCGCCAGAAGTTCGGGGCACCGACGTCTGCGCAAGACGACGTCGCCGATAATACCTCGGACTGGTCTTACTATCGCAGTGACTCAGGTTTCAACGCCTTGAAGAAAGTGGCTTATAAATACGCGAACAAATATGGTTCCGGAGAGGTCGGGTCGGCCATGTGGCAAGGTGAATCACGTATTGGCGATGCCCAAGAAGTGATGGAGGATGCCAGTACAGTGACAGGAACACAATCAACCGGACGTCAGGCGAACATCGGCACAATCTATATTTATTTCAAAGGCAGCGTCGTTGACCACTACAGCACGCGCTGACCGTTAGCGCTCGGCAATATACTGACCGCTGGAGGATGGGGTTGAGCCCACCTTGAAACTCAGCAACAGCGAGCGAAGTTCGGCGGGGCGGACCGGCTTCGAGAGCACCGGAATGTCCGGGTCATTCAATGCCTGGCGGACGTGTTGAAGTTCGTGGCCGGTGATCACGATGGCGGGAATGCGCCGGCCTTGCAGCCGGTTCAGGTAAGCAATGCAGTCAGCGCCTGATGCACTGCGGTCCAGATCGAAGTCGGTGATGACCAGATCACAGTCAACGTGAGCGTCGGGAATGCTGACAGACGTCTGGACCTCACACCCCCACTTGCTCAATAACATGGCAGTGGCCTGCAGCACGTTCTGGTTGTCCTCGATCAACATGACCCGCAGCCCTCCGAGCAGACGCTTGTTCCAGTCGATGTTGGAAGTCTGGACGGGCAGACTGGCCGCGACAACGGGCAATCCTGCAACCATGACCACCGTACCGCGCTCTGGAATAGAGTGGATATTGACCTTCAATTTCATGAGTCGGGCGATGCGACTGACAATGCTCAGGCCCAGCCCGACCCCTTCGATGTCCCGGTCGCGCTTTTCCCGCACACGATAAAACTCATTGCACAGGTGGGGCAGGTGCTCGGCGGAAATACCACGGCCCTGGTCGTAAACGCCAATGTCGATCTTGCCCTTACGCTTGCGACAGCCAAGGAGTATCGGTTTGCCGGGGGCGTATTTGAAGGTGTTGGAAATCAGATTCTGCAACAGCGTACTGAGCAGCGCCGGGTCGGTATGGACGTAATGTCTGCTGTTGCGCACGCGAATCTGCACACCGGCCCAACTGGCTGCCTCACTGTTCTGGCTCGCCAATCCCTTGAGCAATGCGTCCAGATCTACCGTCTCCAGGCGTGGCGTGACTTCGCCGCGATTGAGCGTGTAGATGTCCAGCAAGGAGCGGAACAACTGCTCGACCGAACCCAGCGCGCGGTCGATGTTGTCGACCAGTCGACGCTCGTTGTCACCCAGACTGGCGTCGCGCAGGCAGGCGGTGAACAGGCTGATGGAGTGAATCGGTTGTCGCAGGTCATGGCTGGCCTGAGCCAGAAACCGTGACTTGGCCTGGTTGGCCTCTTCGGTTTCCTTGAGGGCCAGGTGCAGTCTTCCGAGCAGAAAGTAGACGAACAACGGCAGCACCAGCATGGTCAGGATCATCATGACTGCGACCGCGTGGTGTTCGCGCAGGAAGGGTGTCAGGGCAATGATGATCAGCAGGGAAATCATCGAGAAACCGGTCGCCAGCAACAGGTAATTGCGCCCATAGCGCATGCCGTAACCGACCGTCATGCTCAGCATGACCGAGTACACCGGAAGCAGCGCTTCGCCGCCCACGGTGATGGTGACGATACCTGCCAGATTGTCAGTGACCAGCGCAAACAGGCGTCGCCTGCCGGAAGCCCCCGGCCGCTGGGCGATGCGCACAATCAGGCCGATCGTCACGATGGCGAAACCCAGGCAGTAACCCAGAATCATGAACATGCGCTCTTCGGAGATTTCATCCAGCGCATACGTTATGAGCGTGTACAGCGTTGAAGTGGCAATGACGGCCATGCGCAATAGCGCCTGAGTCATTTCCAGATCAATGCGTTTGGGCAATATCGACATGGCGGTTACTTGATGGACAGGCTGGAAAATTGCGCGGCGGCAGCAGATCGGGTTGGCACACCCAGTGTCTTGAGCAGGCTGGAAACATGAATGCGAACGGTAAAGGGCGAGATGCCCAGTTCCTTGGCAATCTCCTTGTTGGTCTTGCCTGACGCGACCAGTCCCAGAACTTCTTTTTGCCTGCTGGTCAGGTGGCTGAGTGCAGACATTTCCACGTCGCCCAGAATCGAGCCTTCCGGCTTGTACTTGACCACGACATCGCCATTGCGAATGGCAATGAACGCTTCGGCGATGTCCAGCGGATCGTTATTCTTGCCGATAAAGCCATCAGCGCCCTGCGCCATGACCTCTGAAATGGTGTCCATATCGTCGACCATGGACACCACTATGATTGAGGTGCGCTTGAACTCCTTGCGTAGTTCGCCAATGGTCTGCATGGAAACAAGGCCGGGGAAGCGCAAGTCCAGCACCAGCGTATCAATCTCGTCACCCGAGCGCGCCAGTTCAAGCACTTCATCAAGATTGCCAGCCTGCTCGATCACCGCATCGGGCACCAGGCGTTCTACAGTACGCAGCATGCCCTCACGAAATAAAGGATGATCATCGGCCACAATAATTCTGCAAGGCATGCCGCATACTTCCACTACTCAGAGTAGAGGGCATCATACCTGATGAGACGTGTGTGTAACGTGACTGATACAGAGACTGGCAACTTATATTGCACATCGATGATGGCAATTTGTTATTGATTGTGCACGGTTGTAGTGCATGTTGCGAAGTTACATGAAAATTTAACGAATGGATCGCTCAACTAATGTGCACTCACTGTTCATAAAGCACTCGGAGTGTCCGTTGCGCATTCGTCTGAGTGGAAACAACAGGCGAGGATCATCGAACGGTTGAGCCATCTACGGTGAACCTTGCGATTCACCGTGCCTGACTTGTTTTATAGGCGTTACATTACGTCCTGAATCGCAGCACCAGATTATTCATGTTCACGGCAAGCCTGGACAACTCATTGCTGGCCAGCAGTGTCTGGCGAGTGCCTTCGCTGCTCTGGATCGCGAGATCACGAATGCTGATCAGACTGCGATCCACGTCCCGTGCAACGTGAGCCTGCTCTTCCGAAGCGGTGGCGATCTGCAGGTTGCGGTCGTTGATTTCAACCACCGAATCGGTGATCTGGAGCAGCGACTGGCCAGCGTCTTCGGCCGTCTTGCGGGTGCTGTGCACTTCCAGGGTGCTCTTTTGCATGGATTCAACGGTGGCGGAGGAACCCGCCTGGATGGCAGAGATCATCTGCTCGATTTCCTGCGTCGACGTTTGTGTGCGATGAGCCAGGGCACGAACCTCGTCGGCCACCACGGCAAAGCCGCGGCCCTGTTCGCCTGCACGTGCTGCTTCGATGGCCGCGTTCAGCGCTAGCAGGTTGGTCTGTTCGGCAATGGCGCGGATGACGCTGAGCACTTTGCTGATGTCCTGCGCCTGATTGGCCAGTGCGGTGACTTGCGCCGATGAGCCTTCGACCAGATGGGTCAGGCCCTGCATCGCGGTCAGCGTTTCGGTCACTCGCCTGTTGCCCAACTCAGCGGCTACGCGCGACTGTTTCGCTGCCTCGGACGTTGACGTGGCGTTTCGTGCAACTTCTTCCACCGCAGCGCTCATTTCATTCACGGCGGTGGCCGCCTGTTCGATTTCGCTGTTCTGCTGTTGCAGCGTACGGTCGGCACTTTCTGTAATCGACGTCATTTCGACTGCCGCAGTGCTCAGTTGTGTCGAAGCGCCGGAAATCTGCTGGATGGTGTCGCGCAGGTTCTTCGACATCAGGTTCAGCGCGTGCATCAGTCGCGACGCCTCATCCTTGCCGGTCACTTCAAGTTGCCGGGTCAGGTCGCCTGCTGCGATGTCTTCTGCCAGCGACAGTGAAGAGCTGATCGGCTCGACAATGCTGCGCGTCAAAGCGACGGCGAGGAACACCGTGAGAATAAAGGCAACGATCACAACGACCAGAAGTACTTTGACACTATGGTCATACACCACGGTTGCATCGTCACCGGAGCGCTTGGCCTCCTGTACGTTCTGTTCGCGCAGGCCGGTGAGCTTGTCCTGATACGCAACTGCGCGTTGCGCCTGCTCAGTGTTGGCGAACACGAGGGCTTTTTCATGATCCGTCGAGTCCAGCGCAATGACCTGTTTCACCCCATCGACGTACTGCACCATCTTCGAGCCGGCATCGTCGAAGTTGACCCGGTCCTGCTCGCCGGAAATCAGGTTCTTTCGGTAGAACTCACTGCTCGACTGGAGCGCTGCGATGGCGTCATTGGTTTTGGCGACAGCGGCAGAATGTGAGGCCGGCTCAGTGGTAGCCAGCATCCGGATACTTTCCAGGCGCGCATGGAGCAGGGCGACCTGAATGTCATCGATGACCTGAACGCTGGGAAGCGAATTCAGCGAAATGTTTTGTTCGGCCGCCCGAAGATGGCCCATCTGAACGTACGAAAAGGCACCGAGCCCGACCAGCAGGACCGTGATGATGCCGAAACAGAGCGAGGCCCTGCGTGAAATATTGAGGGATCTGAGGTTCATGTTTGCCTCCGGCGGCAAAGGGTCTTGCGGGGGATAGAATGTCCCCTTCGTATGAACAATATTTCTGCCGGAGTTGAACTTTATTGAGTTAAATGTTCATTAAAGATTATTCATTTAAATACACGTTACTGGAAGTAGCCTGGCACGTTTGAAGGGCGTCAAAAGCGGGTTTATAGATTTTATCTATCCCGCTGATAGAGGATGTTAGTTAAGTATTTACTCTACGGTGTTAGCACTTTTTGAGAGTAAGGTTACGCAGTTTCGTAAGTATGCGACCGATATTTACCTCAAACGAGTGTATCGGCGGCAGGCGAGGCCGATCGCATGGAGCAAATGCTCTTCACTTTCGACCTGACACCGTGGCGTTGCATCAGGCGTTTGCAGATGCGTCCGCGCCGTCCAGAAATTTCGCGACGACACCCATGCAGGCCGTGCGCTCTTCCACGTGCGGCATGTGGCTGGACTCTTCGAAAACCACCGCCTGAATGCCGGGTACGTTGTCCTCGTAAGGCTTTACCACTCGCGGCGTGGCTTCGTCATAACGGCCGGAAATCAGCAGCGTCGGCACTTGAACGAGGTGCAGGCGATCAATGATGGTCCAGTCTTTCATGGTGCCAATCACATGAAACTCGGTCGGGCCGTTCATGGCGTGGTAAACGGTCGGGTCTTCATCGATCTGGTCGAACGTGCGCTGCACTTCCTCAGGCCAAGGATTAACACGGCATACATGACGGTTGTAAAAGAGGCGAGACGCTTCCTTGTATTCCTCGTCCTGCAAAGTGCCCGCCTGTTCGTGTCGCAAAAGTGTTTTCTGTACCGCTTCCGGCAGCTCCCGGCGCAGGCGTTTGGCTTCGCTGACCCAGGTGTGCATGTCGGCTGGCGAGTTGGCGATGACCAATGCTTTAAGGCCGGATGGCCTCAGTACAGCATGTTCGGAGGCGAGCATGCCGCCCCAGGACTGACCCAGCAGGGCATAGTTGTTGGCGATATCCAGATGCATCAGCAGGTTGTCCAGCTCCGCCAGAAACAGCTCGACTGTCCAGAAATCCGCTTTTTTGTCCTGCAAATGAGTCGACTTGCCGTTGCCCAACTGGTCGTAATGAACGACGGCGCGGCCGGTGCTGGCGATGTCCTTGAACGCATCCACGTAGTCATGGGTGCAGCCGGGACCTCCGTGAAGGATGACCAGCGGCGTGTGGGGACCACGCAGATCGCCAGTGATGCGATACCAGGTCTGGTACTGGCCAAAGGGTGCGTAACCTTCCTGGATTGTTATCTCTGACATGCTGTCGGTCTCCCGGTGATGGATCGGGGCACCTTAGCGTTGTTTTTCGTCAGCGATAACTGTAAGAAATGATAGGTTTTGCCTTGAAACAAAGGGTCAGCTGTCCAGCAACCTATAATGTACGGCGCGCACCACGGCCTGTACGCGGTTCTTCGCACCGAGCTTCTGCATGGCAGAGTTCAGGTGCAGCGTCACGGTGGCGACGGAGCGATTGAGGTGCTGGGCAATTTCCCTGGCGGTCAGGCCTTCGGCGGACCAGCGCAGGCATTCGCGTTCGCGGCGCGTGAGTTTGATTGCCGTGCACGAGTGCATGGCCTCGTCGAACATCGGGTAAGCCACTTCCTGAAAGGCATGAGCCAGCAGGCCGAACTCGGCGAGACTTTGTCGGGCGTCTTCCAGCGCCGCGTCGCTGCTGTCCGAGCAGATGCCGGTGAGCGTTGCGAAGCCACCTTTGGGCATGTGGATCGGCACGGTGACGCCGCAGGTCATATGGAATTCGTTCAGATAGCGCACCACAGGTGTGTGCAGATCCTTGATCACCGTGCGCAATACGGTTTCCGCCTTGGGTTGGTAAGACCATACAAATGGCGACACGCTGTTCACCGCCAGTTGTTGAACGGGATCAATCTGGTAATAGCCCTTGCGGCACCAGAGCGTGTGCCAGTCTTCGGGTGCATTGCGCAATGTCAGCAGTGAAGGGGTGATCAGTGCACCATCATGGGACACGGGCACCGGGCTGTAATCGTAAACCACCGAGTCGAAGCCGAGCCCCGAGGCGAGCATCCATGCGCAGTCCATCTGCTGGTCCAGCGTGGCTGCAGACTGTAGACGTGTATTGAAATCCGACAACCTCACGTGCATGGCATGACTTCCTTTGTCACTCGACCCATCGAACGACAACTATAGCAATGAACGAAGCAAGGAAAGTGCCACGCACCTGAATCCGGACGACCTGCGCGTTGAAAACCTATAAGAATTGCTAGCTGTCACCCGATGAGCGGCGCGATAGGGTTGAGTCATGACCTGTCCGGGATAACGGCAGGGGAAGGGCGTTTTCCAACGGTTCTGACGTGTCGTTCTATCATGAGAGGCCCGCAGCGATTTTTCGGTCCTGCTCGATCTTTCTTCAACCACCTCGGGACACGCAATGAATCTGGGTCGTTATCGTTTCATTCTCCAGCGCCCGGTGCAGCTGCTGCCGGTGTTGTTCGGTATCAGCCTGGTGACCTTCATTCTGGTGCGCTCGATCCCCGGCGACCCGGCGCGCATCCTGCTGGGTGCCCGCAGCACGCCCGATGCGCTGGCCAACATTCGCGCCCAATACGGGCTCGATCAGCCCGTGTGGATGCAATACGTCTATTTCATGAAAAACCTGCTGCAGGGCGATATGGGCAAGTCGCTGCTGTACAAGATCGATGTCCTGAAACTGATCGTCACACGCCTGGAGCCGACCCTGTTTCTGGTGTTGGGCAGCGTCCTGCTGGCGCTGCTGATTGCCATCCCGCTCGCCACAGTGGCTGCACGCAACAAAGGCAGTTGGGGCGATAACCTGATTCGTGTATTCACCACCACCGGACTGGGCATGCCCGCGTTCTGGCTGGGGATCATGTTGATCCTGCTGTTCAGCGTGAAGCTGGGCTGGTTTCCGGTATCTGGTTATGGCAACGAATGGCTCGACAAGCTTCATCACATGGTATTGCCGTGCCTGACCATCGCCCTGGCCTTGTCCGCAGTGCTGGTGCGAAACCTGCGCGCCAGCATGCTGATGGAATTGCAGGCCGATCATGTCACGGCGGCCCGAGCCAGAGGCGTCAGTGAGGGCGCACTGTTTCGCCGTCACGTGCTGCCCAACTCGCTGGTGCCGTCCATCAACCTGCTGGCAGTGAACATCGGTTGGCTGATCAGCGGCACTGTGGTCATCGAAAGCCTGTTCGCCATTCCGGGCATTGGTCAGTTGCTGGTGCGTGGCATCTTCAGCCGCGACTATATGGTGGTGCAGGGCGTTGCGATGGTGCTGGCCTGCGGGACGGTCATGGTGAACTTTCTGGCGGACGTGGCCACGGTTGCGGTCGATCCACGGGTGAACATCAAATGAACACGGCCCAGACCCATGTCCCTGCTCAATGGCGTACGCGTCTGCGTCTACGCTTGCGCAATGGCCGGCTGGCCATGCTGCTCGGTGGCTCGCTGCTGGGCATGTGGCTGCTGCTGGCGATCTTCGCGCCGTGGCTGGCGCCCTATGATCCGATCTTCCAGAACACCGAATTGCGCCTGATGGGGCCGCACCTGGCCCACCCGTTCGGCACCGACAATTTCGGGCGCGATATTCTTTCCCGCGTGATCTGGGCGGCCCGTGTCGACCTGCAGATCTGCGTGCTCGGCGTCATCTTCCCGTTCATGATCGGCACCTTTGTCGGCGCGCTGTCCGGCTACATTGGCGGTCGCGTCGACAACCTGTGCATGCGCGTGATCGACATCGTGCTGGCGTTCCCGTTTCTGGTGCTGATGCTGGCGATCATCGCAATTCTCGGCCCCGGCCTGACCAGCTTCTATATCGCCATGGCGCTGGTGGGCTGGGTGTCGTATGCGCGCCTGATCCGCTCGCAGATTCTGGTGCTCAAGGAAAGCGACTTTGCTCTCGCCGCCAAGAGTCTGGGCTTCGGCCACCTGCGCATTCTGTTTCGCCACCTGCTGCCCAACGCGCTGTTCGGCTCGATTGTGTTTTCCATGTCCGATGCCGTGCTGGTGCTGCTCAGTGGTGCCGCGGTCAGCTATCTGGGACTGGGCGTACAGCCGCCGCTGGCAGAGTGGGGCACGATGGTTGCCGAAGGTCAGGCGTTTTTGACCACGGCCTGGTGGATCTGTCTGTTTCCGGGCCTGGCCATCGTCACCCTGGCCATGGGTTTCAGCCTGTTGGCCGACGGCGTGGCCGAAACGCTGGGAGAGCGCCGATGAGCACGCCGGTATTGAAGGTCAACGACATGAGCGTGGTCGCCAGCAGCCGTGGCCGCGAGGTGATGCTGGTGGATCGGCTGTCATTCGAGCTGCATCAGGGCGAGATTCTCGGTCTGGTGGGTGAGAGCGGTTCGGGCAAGACCATGGCCTGTCGGGCGCTGATGCAGTTGATGCCATCGCCGGACCTGCAGGTGCGCGGTGGATCGGTGCTGCTCAACGATGTCGATCTGCTCACACTCGATTCGGCACGGATGCGCGCCATGCGCGGGCGTCGCATCGGCATGATCTTCCAGAACCCCAGCAGCCACCTCGATCCGTTGATGCGCATCGGCGAGCAGATCGGCGAAGGCTTTCGTCTGCATCAGGGCTCGTCGAAGCGCGAGGCGAGGGCGCAGGCCATCGACCTGTTGCGTCAGGTCGGTATTCCCGATCCGGCTTCCCGCGTGGACAACTATCCCCATGAGTTTTCCGGTGGCATGCGCCAGCGCGCCATGATTGCCGTTGCGTTGGGCTGCGGCCCGCAGGTGCTGATTGCCGACGAGCCGACCACAGCGCTCGACGTGACCGTTCAGGCGCAGATCCTGCGGTTGTTGCTCGACTTGCGTGATCGTCACGGGCTTTCGCTGATCATGATCACCCATGACCTGGGCGTGGTGGCGCAAACCTGTGATTCCATCGCCGTGATGTACGCCGGTCGCCTGTGCGAGCACGGCAGCAAGCGCGATGTGCTGGCCCGTGCGCGGCATCCCTACACACGCGGCCTGATCGAGTGTCAGCCTGCGAGCAGTGCAGGCAATGCGCTGTTGCGCACTATTCCCGGTCAACCGCCGCTGCTCGATGCATTGCCTGAAGGCTGCCGGTTCCACGCTCGCTGCACGCACGCCGGGCTGGATTGTGCTGCACAATTACCGTTCATGCGTTCTGTCGGCGACAACCACGCCGCTGCCTGCCATTACCCGTTACCGGTGACGTCGGCGCACACCGAAGAGGTGCACTCATGAGCGGCCCGACGTTGCTGAACGTGAATGATCTGGTCGTGCGTTTCCCGGCTTCCGGAACCGGTTTTCTGGGCATGCACAAACAATGGGTGCAGGCGGTCAACGGTGTGTCTCTGACCATCGGCGCAGGCGAGACGCTGGGGCTGGTGGGTGAATCCGGCAGCGGCAAGAGCACGCTGGGCCGCGCCATCCTGCGCCTGAATGACGTGACTTCCGGGCAGATCGTGTTCAATGACGTTGATGTGGCGCAGGGCAGCGGCATTCATCTGCAACGCCTGCGCAGCGAAACGGCAATGATCTTTCAGGACCCGTTCTCTTCACTCAATCCGCGCATGACCATCGGTGCCACGCTGGCCGAGGTGCTGCACGTACAGCGCAAGGTCGCCAAATCCGACATCCCGACGCGGGTCATCGAGTTGCTGGACATGGTCGGCCTGCGCCCGGAATTCGCCGACCGCAAGCCCGGCGCCTTGAGCGGCGGGCAGTGTCAGCGTGTCGGTATCGCCCGCGCGCTGGCCATCGAGCCTCGTCTGATCATTGCCGACGAATGCGTGGCGGCGCTGGATGTGTCGATTCAGGGCCAGATCATCAACCTGCTGCTGGAACTGCGTCAGCGCATGAACCTGGCCATTCTGTTCATTGCTCACGACCTGGCCATCGTGCGCCGGCTCTGTGATCGGGTGGCAGTGATGTACCTGGGCCGCATCGTCGAGGAAGGACCTGTCGAGTCGGTGTTTCTCAGCCCGCGTCATCCTTACACCGCCGCCCTGATTCAGGCGATCCCGGAAATCGATCCGGACCGCCCGTTACCCAGCGAACCGCTGCAGGGCGAACCGCCGAGCCCGCTGCATTTGCCGGACGGCTGCGCGTTTCATCCACGCTGCCGTTTTGCCCGAGCCGATTGTTCCAGCATCGCGCCGCCCACGCGTCATGTGGGCGAGCAGCGCTACGACTGTGTGCTTGAAGAACCCGTTTTCTGAACCCGTAATCACTATCCGTTCTCGATACCGACAAGGAGTTTCCGTATATGAAAGCACGACCTGTGAAGTTGCTGACCGTCGCCATGCTGGCGGCCTGTTCTCTGGCTGCGGGGGTGGCGGAAGCCGCTGGCGTGCTGACCATCGGCCGCCGCGAGGACGGCACCACGTTCGACCCGATCAAGAGCGCGCAGAACATCGATAACTGGGTGTTTTCCAACGTCTACGACGTGCTGATCCGCGTCGATAACAAGGGCACGAAACTGGTGCCGGGGCTGGCAGAAAGCTGGAGCATTTCACCGGACGGGCTCACGTACACCTTGAAGATGCGTCCGTCGAAGTTCTCCGACGGCTCCGAGCTGACCGCCAGCGATGCGGTGTTCAGCCTGCTGCGCATTCGTGATGACAAAGGCTCGCTGTGGAGCGACTCGTACAAAATCATCGACACCGCTGTGGCAAGCGACCCGCACACGCTGGTGATCACCCTGAAACATCCGTCGGCTTCGTTCCTCTCGCAACTGGCGCTGCCCAACGTCTCGATCCTTTCCGAGAAAGCCATGAAAAGTCTGGGCGAAGAAGCCTACGCGGAAAAACCGGTGGGGTCGGGTGCGTTTACCGTCAAGGAATGGCGACGTGGCGACCGGGTGATTCTGGAAAAGAATCCCAATTTCTGGGAAGCCTCGACCGTCAGCCTTGACGGTGTTGAGTGGATATCGGTGCCGGACGACAACACCCGCATGCTCAAGGTCCAGGCCGGCGAGCTGGATGCCGCGATCTACGTGCCGTTTTCCCGCGTAGAGACCCTGAAGAAAGACGCCGGGCTGGTCGTGCACGAGGATCCGTCCACCCGCGAGGATCACCTGCTGATCAACCATGAGCATGGCGCACTGGCGAAAGTGGAAGTGCGTCAGGCGCTGGACATGGCCATCGACAAGAAATCCCTTGTCGAAGCCGCCACCTTTAGACTGGGTACTGTCGCTAATTCCTACATCCCCAAGGGCGCGCTTTACCACTACGCCGACAACCTGCAACGTCCTTACGACCCGGTGAAAGCGAAGAAAATGCTGGCCGACGCGGGCGCTTCAGATCTGAAACTCAATTACATCGTCAACGCAGGCAACGAAGTCGACGAGCAGATCGCCGTCATGCTGCAACAGCAACTGGCCAAGGTTGGCGTGACCACCACGCTGCAGAAAGTCGACCCGAGCCAGAGCTGGGACATGCTGATCGCCGGTGACTACGACATCTCCGTGATGTACTGGACCAACGACATCCTCGACCCTGACCAGAAAACCACGTTCGTGCTCGGGCATGACACCAACATGAACTACATGACCCGCTACAAGAACGACAAGGTCAAGGAACTGGTTGCCGCCGCCCGCGTGGAAATGGACCCGAAAAAACGCGAGCAGATGTACATCGACCTGCAGAAAATGGCCAAGGCCGACGTGAATTGGATCGACCTCTACTACAGCCCGTACATCAGCGTGTCGCGCAAGAACATCGAACACTTCGGCCAGAACCCGCTGGGTCGGTTCACGCTGGAGGAAACGGTCAAGCGATGAGGTTCAGTGTTATCTCGTAGCAGACCCCAGACTGTGGGAGGCCTCACGACGTCTTTGACGTAGCGCTGTAGCGCAGCAAACACCGGACCGTGGGAGGCGGCTTGCCGGCAATGAACGATGACGCGATTTTCCTGACATACCGCGTCGACTGCATCGCCGGCAAGCCGCCTCCCACAAACGGGTTTTTATTCAGCTGGTTACATTTTATTGCTGAAAGGCCGCTGCCTTTTGACCCGATACATATCGCCGTCGGCGTGGCTGAGCAGGGTGTCGGCGTCTTCCCCATCTGCCGGATAACACGCGACGCCGATGCTGCAGGACGGCATGGCTATTGCGCCAGACGGCTCATCCAGCGGTTCAGCCATGGCCTCGAGAATCTGTCTGACTTTCATGGACACCGCGTCCCGGGACGGAATATCCGTCAGCAAGACCGTGAACTCGTCACCACCAACACGGGCCACCGTGCCTGTCTCGCCAATGCAACGTTCCAGGCGCCGAGCCACCGTACACAGCACCTGATCGCCCGCAGCATGCCCGTGCACGTCGTTGATACCTTTGAAATCATTGACGTCCAGGAACAACAAGGCCAGCGAGCTTTGGTCATGACGTGCAACTCGCAAGGCTTCATCAAGCCGTTCGTTGAACAGCGAGCGGTTGGTCAGTGCGGTCAAAGGATCATGATGGGCCAGAAAGCGTAACTCTTTCTCAGCCTTGGCCAGTGCCGTCACATCCCGCGCGACACCGATCCGCGCACCGACTTCTTCAGACCAGAACGCCGCCCACAGGATGTAGACGATGCTTCCATCCTTGCGAAGGTAACGGTTACGGAAATCGAAGTGCGGTTGCCCGTTCATGACCCGGTCGATGGACGCTTTCGTGGCCGCCAGGTCTTCAGGGTGCATATAGCCAGTAATCTGCGTCCCGACCAGCTCGGCAGCGCGATAGCCCAACAGCGTCTCGCACGCATCGCTGACGAATACGATCTGGTTGTCGCTGTCGACCACAAAGACCGTATCCAGCATCAGATGGATGAGCTTGGGGTAGAGCGCTTGGAGGTCAACGGGCATGTTCAGGAACGTCCGGGTCAGGTCGTCCCGATCATAGCCTGATCATCGACTGGCGCGTCGAGGAAATGATGGCTTTCTGATGCTCTTTCAACGCGTGCCCCACAGTCCGTGGGCGCAGCAAGACTCTTGTATAACGCTGAGCACAAGCATGGGCATGATCGGCGTGCTTGAGATCACGCTGATCGTTCCTACGCTCCGCGTTGGAATGCCTCCCAGGACGCTCCGCGTCCGCCCTCGAAGGTGGCGCAGAGCGATGGGCACGATCAGGGTTGAGGCGGCATTCTGAACTTTGTGGGCCGGGCGTGGGTCTGGTCCGGGTGGTCACGGCAACGGCTTAGTGCGTTGTCATCTATTGTTACCATGAAACGCTTAGACTCGTTTTACCATAGGAACAGCGAGAATTCAGACGGCTGCATGTTGTAGCGTGCTGTTTATAAAGGAGGTTCTTGTGGATAAAAAACCCGAAAATGATATGCCGGAACAAACGCAGAATGCCAATATCGAAGGCATCCCGGCACCCAGCGGCGACGCTAATCTGATCGATACCGACTATGTGATTGGCCAGGATAATATCAAGGGCCAGTTCTCGTTCTCACTTGATATCCACGGCAAGGTTTTCATTATCTCGGCCGCGACGGTGGTGCTCTTTGTCGTGCTGACACTTGCACTTCAGGCCGAAGTAGAGCCGCTCTTCAACGCGATACGCAACTGGTTGACCGGGCATCTGGCCTGGCTGTTCATGAGCGTGGCCAACGTTTTTGTCGTGCTGTGTCTGGCGCTTATTGTGTCGCCGCTCGGCAAGGTTCGTATTGGCGGCAGGGAAGCCAAACCGGATTACACGTATGTGGGCTGGTTCTCAATGCTGTTCGCAGCAGGCATGGGCATCGGGCTGATGTTCTATGGCGTTGCCGAGCCGATGTCCCACTATTCTGCGGCAATGGATGGTGTCAGTGTCGATGCGGCGGGCTTGCGTACCGACTGGGCGCCATTGGGCGGCGCGCAGGGCGACATGAAGGCGTCGGCCGATCTGGCGATGGCGGCGACCATTTTCCATTGGGGTATGCATCCGTGGGCCATTTACGCAATTGTCGCGTTATCGCTTGCGCTGTTTTCCTATAACAAGGGATTGCCGCTTTCGATCCGCTCCATCTTCTACCCATTGCTGGGTGAGCGGGTGTGGGGCTGGCCCGGGCATATCATTGATATTCTGGCGGTGTTTGCCACGCTCTTCGGCCTGGCCACTTCGCTGGGGATTGGTGCCGAGCAGGCTGCTGCGGGTATCGAATATCTGTTTGGTATCAAATCCAGCAATTTGAGCAAGGTCGTGCTGATTGTCGGCATCACGTTGATTGCGCTGTGGTCGGTACTTGCCGGCCTGGACAAGGGCGTGAAGTTGCTGTCGCAGATCAATATGGGGCTTGCACTGCTTCTGCTCGTCTTCATTATCGTGGTCGGTCCGACAGTGGCCATTTTTACCGGGTTCTTCCATAACCTGGTCAACTACGTCGAATACCTGCCCGCACTTTCCAACCCGTTCGGACGCACCGATACCGAGTTCACTCAAGGCTGGACAGCGTTCTATTGGGCATGGTGGATCAGCTGGTCTCCTTTTGTCGGGATGTTCATTGCACGCGTCAGTCGTGGGCGTACGGTCCGTGAGTTCCTGATTTCGGTCCTGCTGGTTCCAACGCTGGTGTCGGTGCTCTGGATGACGACGTTTGGCGGGACGGCCATCGATCAGGCAACGCTGCAAGGCGTGGTCAGCGTGAAGGATGCCGTACTTGAGCTGAAGCTGTTTGCCATGCTGGGCGAGCTCCCGCTCAAGGAAATCACCTCGTTCCTGGGTATCGTTCTGGTGATCGTGTTCTTCATCACTTCGTCCGACTCCGGCTCTCTGGTGATCGATACCATCACCGCTGGCGGCAAGGTCAACGCGCCGGTTCCTCAGCGTGTTTTCTGGGCCGTCATCGAAGGCGTGATCGCCATTGCCCTGCTGTTGGGCGGCGGCCTGGTCGCTCTGCAGGCGATGGCGGTTTCGACCGGTCTGCCGTTTGCGATTGTCCTGATGCTGGGCTGTATCTCGCTGGTCAAGGGGCTGCTGTCCGAGCCTCGTTCCTGATCTGACGACTGAACGCGGCGAGCCATCGGGTCGCTGCGTTCAGGTCATCCTTCGTTTCCAGCCATCAACTCCATACCTCACCCACGGTCGTCGATGGCGCATAGTGCGTGGCTATCTGCGCTTGCAGCAGCTCCGCCGTTGCCAGTGCATCGGTCAACGCATGGTGCGCAAGGTACTGCGGAAGATGGTAGCGCTCTCGACTGTCGGCGAGCCGGATCGACACCGGCTGACGCCTCAGCAAACGGTCAATCCACCCCCGTTTTTTTCGGTACAGGCGCGCCTCCAGTTGCATGGTGTCGATGACCGGAAACTGAAGTCCTTCACCAATCTGTCTGCGTAATGCCTGATCGAGAAAGTTGCGCTCGATGGCTCTGTAATGCACCACCATGACCTTGCCTGCCATCGCGGTCAGCAGCTTTTCCATCACGTCGGACAGCTGCGGCGCACTGTGGATGTCTGCGTGGGTGATGTGGTGAAACACCACTGAAGCACTGCTCAGCTCGGTGGGCGGTTTTATCACCCAGTAGAGTGACCGGCCGCACTGTATGCGCTTGAGGGTGAAGGGCATGATGCCGATGCTGACGATGTTGTCGGACTCGGCGTTCAGCCCTGTGGTTTCCAGGTCCATGGCAAGCAACTGGATCTCGTTCAGAGGCTCGCCTGCGCCAGGAACGCCCGAACGGTAGTAGTTCTGCAGGAGCGGATGGCGGGACGTTTGCGCCAGTTGGTCGAACATCTCTTGCCAGTTCAGGGGCGCAACGTCTTTGTCCGGTTTCAAGGCGCGGCTCATCGCAATGACCGCGATTGGCCCGGATAGCGAAAGCGCAGGAATTTCTGCGCGCTGCTGAGCACTTGAAAGGATTCTTTCAGGTTGTGGCGCTCGCTGGTGGTGAAACGCTCGGGCTCGATGTAATTGTCGGGTTCCTGTCCCTGTTCCATCGCCTCCGCCTGATGACGAATCCGCACCATCGATAAAAACTCGAGCGCGTAGCGCAAGTGCTGCAGGCCCTCCGGCTGGAGCAAGCGTGTCGCGCTGATGGCGTCCAGGCGATCGAACGAGTTCTGCGCGGTTGACCCACAGGCCAGGGCGTGGACGCGAATCAGGTCGGTCAACGGCGCAGTTCCGCGCCCCTTGAGATTGATGATCTGCTTCTGGCGACCATCGGTTTCCATCACAAAGGTTCGGAAGAAGCCCAGCGGAGGCGTTCGATTGAGCGCATTTCTGGCCATCGCTGCCAGAAAATCGGGGTTTTCCTTCGACTTGTCGGCGCACAGCGTCTTGAGCGTTTCAACCAGCTGCAGCTGCCCGTATACGCCGTCCAGATCGAAAAAAATGCAGCTGTTGAGAAGGGTCGCAGCACTGGGCTTTTCGATCCACTGCGTGAAATAGGATTTCCAGACATGCAACGGCTGACGCCACTGCGCGTTGGTGGCCATGATGCCGCCCTTGCAATAACTGTATCCGCACGCCGCCAGTCCGTCGCTGACGAAGGCGGCCAGCTTTTTGAAGTAGTCGTCATGCAGGCCGGGGTCAAAACTGTCGTCCAGCACCAGCGCGTTGTCCTGATCGGTGACCAGCAACTGTTCGTCCCGCGCCATGGAGCCCAGCGCCATGAAGCAGTATGGAACGGGAGCAGGTCCCAGTTCCCGCTCGCCCAGCTCAAGCAGACGCTGCGTAAAGGCGCGGCCGATTCCGGAAATGGCACTGCCGATCATGTGTGCGGTTGCGCCGTCACGAACCATACGGATGTACGTGCCACGAAGATCGCGCAACAAGGACTGCAGGCCCGAAACGGACGTCTGGTTGGAAATACTGTTGACCAGATACAGGCTGCTCTGTGACTCGTGTCGAATGATGTCCGAAAGGTTGATCAGGCCCTTCGTACGGCCGCGATCCATGACCGGCAGGTGGTGAATGTTGTGCCTGAGCATGCACAGCATCGCTTCGAATACCGAGTCGTTGGCCTGAATCGTTACAGGGTCGGCCGACATGACCTGCGTAATTTCGGTATCGCCACTCAGACTGGCCGCCACCACGCGGTTACGCAGGTCTCTGTCGGTGACGATACCGAGCATCTTCTCTGCGCCGTCGGCAGGCTTGTCGAGGACCACCACGCAGGAAACGCTTTCCTTGCTCATCAACTGGGCTGTCTGCTGCACGCTGGTCTGTGGCGAGACCCAGACCAGCGCGCGGGATATCAATGCCAACGATTTGAGTTGAATCAGCTCGCTGGCGCGTCCCTGCGCTTCGACTGCCGACTTGAGCCGCGAGTGACCTTCGGCTTCGACGAAATCGGCGAAGCTGTCATGGCGTTCGCACAGCTCGGCAAACATGTCCGAAGGAATGAAATAGATCAGGCTGTCTTCGAGCGCCTTGGCCGGAAAGCGAACCTTGTTGCTGCGCAAGAGCCCCGCCTGGCCGAAAATGTCGCCTTCGACCAGCCGGTTGTAGAGCTCTCCCGTGCGGCGGTAGATCTCAACCGCGCCGCTGCGCACATAGTGCAGATCAGTGATCTGCGACCCTGCTTCGAGAATGACGCTGCCTGCCCTGAAGTAGCTGACCTCGATTCGCTGGGCAATCATGTCCAGCGTGTCTTTGGGCAATACGTCGAAAGGCGGGAAGCGATGAAGGTGATCGCTGATCTCCTGAAGTTCGATCTGCATGAAACCTCGTGCGCTAACGTGTGTGGGCGGACTGCCCGTTTGATGGGCAATCCGTCTGACGAACCTTATGGACCGTTATCGGAACGCAAAGATCGATCACCGGTTTCCGAATTTGAGCTTGCCCCATATCAGCCCGATGATCGCGGCGGTTGACGAGGCGGCCAGCACGCTGAGTTTGGCCGACGACAGCAGGGCTTCATCCGAAAACGCCAGGGAGGCGATGAAAATGGACATGGTGAAGCCGATACCGGCCAGCAACCCGACCAGAATCACGCCCGCCCAGGTCACGCCTTCCGGCAGCTTGCAGATATTGAGTTTGACCAGCGTCAGGCTGGCGAGAATGACGCCCAACGGTTTGCCCAGCACGAGTGCCAGCATCACGCCCAGAAACACGCTCTGAGACATGGCGTTATCCAGATTGGCCCCTTCCAGATTGACCCCCGCATTGGCCAGCGCAAACAGCGGCATGATGCCGAACGCGACCCAGGGATGCAGCGCCACCTGAACGCGAAGCACCGGCGGCAAGACTTCCCGCTGCGCCTGGCTGAGCTGCTTGAGGGGCTTTGCCAGTTCTTTCGGATCTTCGTTGGCTTGGGAAAAACGGCCCATCAGCTCATGAAAGGTGCGTCCAATCGTGTCCATCGGACGCTCTCTGGCTGGCCGGGAATTGACCGGCGTCATCAAGCCCAGGATCACGCCTGCCAGCGTCGGATGAACCCCTGTTTTCCAAAGTCCGAACCAGACGATGGCGCCTGGCACTATGTAGGCGTAAGCCTTGCCGATCCCCATGCGCTGCAGCACGAGCACCAGTGCGAGACCGCCAAGGGCGATGAGCAGGCCGTTGTAGTTCAGGCTTTCGGTGAAGAACACGGCAATGATCAGAATGGCGACGATATCGTCGATGATCGCCAGGGCCAGCAACAGAATACGCACGCCACTGGGAATGGACTTGCCCAGCAGCGCAAGGACGCCCACGGCAAAGGCAATGTCAGTCGCGGTCGGGACTGCCCAGCCTGCGTTTGCGGCTGTTCCGTGGTTCAGCGCGATGTAGATGATGGCGGGCACCATGACGCCGCCCAGTGCAGCCCCGAGCGGCAAAATCGCCAGCTTCATGCTCGCCAGTGCGCCATCCCTGATTTCCTGACGGATCTCTGCACCGACGACCAGAAAGAAAATCGTCATCAGCCCGTCGTTGACCAGAAAGTGCAATGACTGGGAGATTCGGAAATCCCCAAAGCCCAGGCTCACCTGGGTGTGCCAGAAATGTTCGTAACTGTCAGCGGCGGGGCTGTTGGCCCACACCAGCGCCGTCAACGCTGCAAGCAGCAGCACGATGCCGCTGACCGCTTCGATGTGCGAGAACCTTTCCAGTGCGGACAAAGCGCGCTCTGTCAGAACCTGAGGGCGGGGAATAACCGGGGCGGCGTGCTTTCTGTCAGACACAATGACTCTCCGTTGGCGGCCCGACCAACGCGTCACTTTTAACCTGCACCGCGCGACATGCGTCGATACACCCGCGGCGATGATAAGAAGCCGGGCTATGAGATGCAATTAATGATGTCGAGATATGACCGTCTGGTTGCCCGGTCACGCCGCCTCAGGTGAGCCTCTACCTTGCCGCTTACGCCTGATGCTGACGCCGAGCATCGCTCAGCATCGAGATGGTCAGCTTGCGAACCTCCAGCTTGCTGATCTCCACATGAGAGCGTTGGAGAGATATGGCATTAACCTATAGTTAACAGGTGTTTTTAAGAATGTCTGCATCAGGTTGCCGTATATGGTCTTGTTGCCGGGATAGGTAGCTAGAAATAATTATGTTTGACTTTGAAATATATTTGTTCTTGATCTTGCTGCTTATGATGGTTAGCGCCAGCTGACGTCAATGACTTTTATAAAAATACGCTGCTGCTCCTCTACACTTAACTGCGTTCTCAGCCTACTTTGTAACTCCTGAGCCGTGGTAGGCTTTGTAGCGCTATCTGGCGCCTTGGGTAACGGTTTCGTGGGATCGCCAAACCAGAAAATCAGGTATATACCATAACCAAAAGTCTTCGGCTCATTAGTATAATGCTTCATCAGTTGTTGGTGCATTGCTGTCCATAATTTTAAATTACTATCTCGCTTTATCTCTATTGGCAATATCAGCTTGTTCCGGTAATCCAGCTGCAAATCAGCACGCCTGTCTGAGGCGTGATCTACCTCAGGAGAAATACTCACGCCTTGGGCGTTCAATCGTGGCCGCAATCGCTGCAGCAGTGCATCGCGGCATAGATTCTCCTCTCGCTGGCTGATGGCTTTGCCTTGGACTACATTCCAAAACGCCCGATAACCATCATCGTTCGAGTGTCTTAGCTCAACTTCTATTTCTTCAAGGTGGCTTAATGTGAGTGCTGTTAAGTCATTGATGTCTGTCGGCGCTTTGTTAGATAAGATGTTGGCCACAGTCTCCGTAGTGCGGAATGTGAACTCAATTTCACGGCGTTTATTGCGAAGTTGGTTGGCGGTACTTTGTATCGCATATTTCAGATTGGCCAAATTGGGGATTTTTAATAGGCGTTGTAGCTCTAGCTCAGTCTCAGATGTAAGCGAGTTTTCTAAGCGACCTATCAATGTGCGAATCTGGTGGCCACGTTCGAGGGCTTGCGCATCAGCGTCATTAGTTCGGTCCATTTCTGCATGTGGGCCTGAAATCTCTATAAGGTTTCCGAGTATGTGCGTTGATATAGGTGGTGTAAAAATTTTCCCGTCAATATTATTTGTAATGTATTCCAGTGCCAGGAATGCGTAACTTAAATTTTTTCTCATGTGCTTTTGTAACAAGCTTCCATATTTTACTGGGTCGAACAGTATGGCGATAACAAGCCATAAGGTTTTTTGAAGGCCATCTAGTCCTTTTTTCAAGATTCTGAGGTTTGTAAGTTCAACCAATTGGCCGGGCGCGACTACTAGCGCGACGGTGAGTAGGTGTTTGAGATTGTCGATCTGATCTTTTTTTACCCTAGTTGGGAAGCTGAGCAATATATTGGGTGATGCAATTTTTGCAACCTCTCTGTAGTCATCGCTTTTTTTGAAAAGACGGTAAAGATTTAGAGGTGAGTCACCGTGAGAGAAAGCACAATTTGTATGGCGCACCAATATGTTTGCGAATAACTCAGGTTTTTGCCGAGCTACCTCCTGAGGCCAATCCGCCAAGTCTCCATAGGTGTCGGTTAAATGAAAGGCTAATAATTTTTCAGTAATATGGTCGGGCAGTTGGGCTGCTTGCTTAGGGTTCTCTAAGTGTAATAATTTAATTCCTAGTTGGCAGGGCTTGCTTATTCGGTAATAGCTATTCTTGAAGCTGGCTGAGATAATGTCTTCAGCGCTTGGGAGATCATCCCTATATATGCTTTTCTTGAAGCCTGTTTCTGCAGAAATCCTAAGATTATCGCCATGGTTGCTATAATTTGAAAAGCGTTCACTTGCCGTATTGCCAAAAATGTTATTAAAATGTTTGAGCCATACTCTGGCAAGTTCTTCAAGGATGTATGGCCTCGCCATGCCAGTTTCAATAGTCGGTATGTGTGGAGCTATCGAAAGAGTGCGCTCTCCGCGCTCACGTTGACGTCTGTCTCGTAGGTTGTTGGATTGAGCTGCATCTAATATTCGCCATTCTTCTACGTGACAGACTAAAAGCTCTTCTAGCCACCCAGCACGCGTTGGGTTTAGTTCTGCCCATTCTGTAAGTGCTTCAAGTGATTTGCCGTGATGCTCATTATGAAGCGCGAAAGCCTGAAATGCCTCTGTGAGATGAATTTTAGCCGGTCGGTCAGCCGATTTACTCGCTTGCTTTAAATGCCAAAGTCCTAGATCAATGGAGGGGGCAATATAGGGGATATTTATTCGGCTAAAGCGTTCAGCTGATTGGATCGCTAGGTGTAGGACAGATTTGTAGCGCTCGGGCCTCGTTTCAAACCATTTGCTGATAGTGGTTTGTGATTCTTGCGCTCTATTAGTTGCGCCATGTTTATTAGTGCCCACTCCGAGCCAAACAGTTAGCTGCTCGTTGCTCGCTTCGTCCCCTAAGGTGTTAATGGCGTGAGCGACCAAGAGGCTAGTTGCTTTATAAATACCTTCGTCTGATTGGGCTTGATCGAAAATCTCAGTTTGTTGTGCTAAGCAGTTTAATAGATCCGGAAGATAAGTGTCTGGTGTTAGTTTTAGCAGCCAGTATTCCCAGAACATACGATAGCTGCCGACTAATTTTGTGTTTTTCTCTCGGCGTAAATATTGTAAAAGTTCCTTGGGTTTTATTTGCTCTGGATAAAGCTTTTCCAGAAGGTAGCCCATGAGTTCGTCGTCGTCGTCTTCTACAATATTTGAAATTATTTGCATCAGGAGATTTTTTTGAGCAGCGCCCGGACTTATCAAAAACCAAGCGCGCAAAGCACTTTGGCGGATTCTTAGCCACAGCGTGGAATCTTTGATCACGGCCAGTAGATTTTCAGCAAGCGCTGGTATTGCAGCGCCGTACTCCAAAATATCCACCACGCAATCTATAAGCGACTGGGTTTTATCGTCGCGCCGAGGATCCACCAAAATTTCTCGGAAGTCACTCGTCAGCGCCTCATCGGCAAGCGTGCCGAAAGCCTCCTGATTATGTTGAATATGCCATCGGAAGCCGGGAAATCGTTCAGCTTGCCGGTGTAAAGATCGCAAGATTTGACGTTTATCTGCGGTGCTTAAAGGGCGCGCATCACCGTAAAGCACGACAGCTAGCGGGTCGGCATCAATCAGTACTCGCCTTGCCAGTGTACTAAGTTGAGCTAACCAAGCGAATAAACCACGCAGATCTGCTACCACCCCGCCATCCCTGCCTAGCAGGATTTCGAGCAGACGTCTGAGCGGCAATTCGTTTCGATCTAGGCGTTCCCCTAGCCAATTGGCCGCTAGATACTCTGCAACGCTACGGTGGCAAGGTATCAGGTGCTCATCGTGGTTTGTCGCTGGAAGAAAAAGTTTACTCTGTAGGGCCTTATTTGCTGCTGCTAAGTCGTCTGGAAATAGTTGCTTTAGTGTTGGAAAATCAGCGTTGCTGACGTCAGGGTCGAGAGCAATGCCTCTTTTTCCTGTCAGCAGTAGCACTGTCAGAATTTGACCCGCCGCACTTAAGATTTGTGAAAGATCAATTTGAGCCGTACGCTGGGTATTTCTGTGTCGACGATTATCTTCATTTGCGAGGCCTTTACAGGCAAGCTGATAGACATCCGAACGATTTTTTGGCCAGTTTCCGTTTCTTATAGCATTGGCCATCATGCCCAATGTCTGCGGATTGTGTAGTAATGAGGATATATCATGGCGGTTTGCCTGCTCGGCAAAGCCGACGGGGTCAGCTACCCCATGGTTGTCTTGAAGTATGACTTGAATTTCATTGCTTTCTAACGGGAGGAGCTGCAGAGCTGTCAACTGCCCATCAGGGCTAAACTCTTCGATGTCCGCTCTGTCGTCAGCTCCGTACCAGTCCGCAGCCCTACAGGCCAGTCGAAATGAGGGGCAACTTAAGTTTCGTAGCTGATTGCCAATTCGAAGAATGAGACTTTCTGTGCCGGCAGCACGAGACTCGTCCAGAGAATCAATAAATAGTGTTTTACCAAGCCAATGTATGGGTGGCGGATTTGCAGCGATCAGTTCGCTCGCAGTGAGATAGAGACCCTGCGTCGCCAACGCTTCCATCTTCAATGCTTCAGTTTTACCTGCTCCTGGCTCACCTAGCAGTATCCACGCCGGAGTGAGGCGGTAATCACTGAGAAGTTGTTCCTTAACCGACTTATTGTGATTTTTTGTCTGGCCTATTAGATGTACCTTCCTTGCTACGATGACCATATGCCGCTCCAATGGACCTTGGGTGTAGAGTGAACACTAAATTTTTTTTAGTAACGGAGTGTTGTAGGGTATCGATTGCTGAATGTCTATTATAAAAGCCTTTGAGCTTGCTGCAGTGTTTTACACTACATCTGTGCTCGTAACTCTGCAAATGGACGGCTCAGTCATTCACGCCTGATGCTGACGCCGCGCATCGGTCAGCATCGAGATGGTCAGCTTGCGAACCTCCAGCTTGCTGATCTCTACATGAGAGCGCAGCAGCAACAGCGCTTCATCACGCTTGCGGGCCTGAAGGGCGTTGAGGATGGCAGCGTGTTCGAGGTAGGTGTGTTCGATGCGCGCGCTCTTGAAGAAGTCCAGACGTCGGACGATGCGGATGCGTTCGGTGACTTCGTGGTGCACGCGGGCCATTTCCTGGTTGCCTGACGCAGCCACCAGTTGGGTATGAAACTGCTCGTCGAGATCGGCGACCACTTGCATGTCAGTGTGCCGTTCGCTTTTGTCCACCAGCCAGTGCCCACGCAGGATGTTCAGTTCCGGGTGGACCTCGGCAGAGGCGCAGATGCGTTCCACGGCTGCGCATTCCAGCACGATGCGCAAATCGTAGAGCTGGTCGATCTGGGTGAAGTCCAGCGGCTTGACCGACCAGCCCCGACGAAACTCGACTTCCAGATAACCCTCGCGCTGCAGGCGGTAGAGCGCATCGCGAACCGGCGTGCGTGATACCTGATAACGGTCGGCCAACTGGTTCTCGGTGAAGCGGTCGTAGGGCAGCAGGTAGAAGTCGAAGATTTCCTGTTTCAGTCGACGGTAGACGTCTTCGGCCAGCGCGTTGGTGGAGTGGGGCGTGCTCACGGCGTTCACTCCAGCGTGCTCAGGTCGATGCTGACATGCGCGGCAACGACTTTCCACGCGCCGTCGAAGCGCGCCCAGGTCTGCATCTGGCGTCCCAGCCGTTGAGTGACGCCATCGTGAAATTCAGTGCTGACGGTCGCGAAGTCTTCGCCGAAGGTGCTGACGACTGTGCGCACCAGTTGCCGTCCGGGACCGACGGGCTGGCAGTGGCGTCGATACAGCGCAATGGCTTCAGCGCCGTGCAGGTTTTCCGCCACGCCGTAACGCACGGTGTGTTCCGAATTCCAGAAATAGTCATCCAGCGTTGTCAGTTCATTGGCCAGCAACGCGCGTTCGTAATAGATGAACGCATCGGTGACGGCGGCCACCACATGAGGCAGGTTGATATCCATCAGTGTGTACTCCTTGTCTGTAGTGCCTGCTCCAGGGCTGACAACGACGTCACTCGACCGACAATGCCGCCCTGTGCGGTGATCATGTCGAGCGTCGCTTGCTTGAAGGCGGGAAAGTAACTCTCGGTGGCGTCTTCGATCAACAGGCAGCGGTAACCGCGATCATTGGCTTCGCGCATGCTGCTCTGCACACAGACCTCCGTGGTCACACCGGCGAAGATCAGATGAGTGATGTTCGCTGTGCTCAGTCTTCCATGCAGGCCCGTGCCGAAAAACATTCCCTTGCCGGGCTTGTCGATGACCCACTCGCCAGCAATCGGAGCCAGGGCGTCGATGATCTGATTGCCCGGCTCGCCACGCACCAGAATCCGGCCCATCGGTCCGGCATCGCCTATACGCAGACCCGGCAGGCCGTGTTCGAGTTTGGCGGGTGGGCAATCGGCGAGGTCTTCGGCATGGGATTCGCGGGTGTGGATCACGGTCATGTGTTGAGCGCGTGCCAGCGCCAGTAGCTGTTGAACCGTCGGGATAATGGCTTGCAGGGGCAGCACGTCGTTACCCAGCGCTGCGCCGAAACCACCGGGCTCGAGAAAGTCGCGCTGCATGTCGATGATCACCAGCGCGGTGCTGGCAGGCTCGAAGGCAAAGCGGGTCGGTCGGGCGCTGACGTCGATCATGCGGACTCCTTTTGCAGATGCTCGGCACCCGCCATGTGTCGGCCGAGTTCGGTGCGGTCGGCGGTGTTCGCGAGTGTTTCGAAGACCAGCTCGCCGTCGTGGATCACGGTGATACGGTCTGCCAGGGTCAGCAGTTCGTCGAGGTCTTCGCTCAACAACAGCACGGCGGCGCCGCTGTTGCGAGCGTCGATCAGGCGTTGATGGATCAGCGCCACGGACGCGAAATCCAGACCGAACACCGGGTTGGCGACGATCAGCACGGCGATATCCGAGGTCAGTTCGCGGGCCAGTACGGCGCGTTGCACGTTGCCGCCGGACAAGGTGCCGATAGGCCGGTTCGGATCGTTGGGCGTGACCTGAAAACGCTCGATCAGACCGCGCGCGTGAGCGGCAACCGCACGGCGGTCGATGCGCCAACCCTGACGGCACAGCGGTGGGCGGTCAAAGTTGCGCAGGGCCAGATTGTCGGCGACGCTAAGCCCGCTGATGCACGCGTTGCGCAGCGGTTCTTCCGGCAGGCTGAACACGCGCAGACGCTGCATCTGTTCGCGGCTGGCGTGATAAGGCTGACCGTCGATCAGTACGCGTCCGGCGCTGAACGGCCGTTGGCCCAACAGCGCTTCGGTCAGTTCGCGCTGGCCATTGCCAGAGATACCGGCAATGCCGAGGATTTCTCCGGGGCGCACTGACAGGCTCAGTTTTTTGATTGCCAGCGTGCCCTTGTCGCCCGGCACATCAAGCTGCTCGACCTGCAATTGCGGGGCCTGTTCAGGCACGGGCGGCCTATCACTGCTGACACTGTTGGTTTGCGCATGGCCCATCATCCACGTGGCCATTTGTTGCGTCGTGGTGTCGGCGACCGCGCTGCTTGCCACCCAGCGACCTTTGCGCAAAACAGTCACGTCATCGGCGTAGGTGCTGACCTCGCGAAATTTGTGGGTGATCATCAGCACCGTCAGCTCGCCACGGTGCGCCATCTGCTGCATCAGGCCCAGCACCTCGTCGGCTTCCTGCGGTGTGAGCACCGAAGTCGGCTCGTCGAGAATCACCAGCCGACGTTCCAGATACAACTGCTTGAGAATTTCCAGCTTCTGCTTTTCACCGGCGGCCAGACTGCTGACCGGTCGTTGAATGTCGAGGCGAAACGGCGTGCGTTCCATGAAGGCCTGCAGGCGCTCGTGCTCGGCGGTCCAGTCGATACGCCACGGCAGATCGCCGCGGGACAGCACCAGATTTTCTGCCACGCTCAGGCCCGGCGCGACAGTGAAGTGCTGATACACCATGCCGATCTGCAACTGGTGCGAGTCGCGTGGATTGCGAATCTCGTGCTCGCGGTTATTGACCAGAATGCTGCCCGACTGCAACGGGCCATAGCCGATGATGCCTTTGACCAACGTACTTTTGCCGGCGCCGTTTTCGCCCAGCAACGCATGGACCGTTCCGGCCCGCACCTTGAACGACACGTCATCCAGCGCACGAAACGCGCCGAAGCTTTTGCTGGCGCCGATGGTTTCCAGACTCAGGGCGCGCATGGTCAAGCTCCCAGCACATCGCGAAGCATCGACGAATGCCCGACCGCACCGAACACGCCGCCCTGCATCTTGATCATGCTCAGGGCGGCGGCATGGTTGGCCGGGTCGGTCGCGCCGCAGCAGTCTTCCAGCAGGATGCATTCGAAGCCGCGATCGTTGGCGTCACGCAGGGTGGTGTGCACGCACACGTCAGTCGTGATGCCGGTGAGGATCAGGTTTTCGATGCCCCGAGTGCGCAGCACCAGCTCAAGATCGGTGGCGTAGAAAGAACCCTTGCCGGGCTTGTCGATCACGATCTCGCCGGGCAGCGGAGCGAGTTCATCGATCAGTTCCCAGCCGGGTTCGCCGCGTACCAGAATCTTGCCGCACGGGCCGGGATCGCCGATGCCTGCGCCGATACGCTGCGAGCGCCAGCGCTTGTTGGCGGGTAGGTCGCTGAGGTCCGGACGATGGCCTTCGCGGGTATGAATGATGGTGAAACCGAGCGGACGCATCAGCGCCAGCAACCCCTTGATCGGCTCGATGGGCGCCCGGGTCAATGCCAGGTCGTAGCCCATGCTGTCCACATAGCCGCCGACGCCGCAGAAGTCGGTCTGCATGTCGATCACGATCAGCGCGGTGTTGCGTGCGTTGAGCTTGCCGTTCCACGGCCACGGATAAGGCTCGGAAGCGAGGTAGCGTTCGCTCATCGTGATGATTCCTTCCACGTCGTCGGGGTGGGTTTGAACGTACGCTCGGGTGTATCGAAGCCGCAGGCGCGGCCATCGGTGTGCACCACGTCGGCTTCCCACGGCAGGCGATACTGCCCGGCAGCCAGATCGTGCATGTAGGTGTAGGGACAGTCCTGCGCGCCGCCGTTGACGGCGACATAACCGCGATGGCCGAACTGATAGATATTGTTTTCCACGCCCCAGTTGATCCGCGCTTCACGGACCAGATCCGGGCGCAGTTCGCAGCAGACAATTTCATCGGCGCGTCCGCCGCCCTCGGCCATGATCGTGCCGTCGAAATCGACGAACATCGCTTCGCCCATCGAATCGAACGTGCCGTCGGAACCGCACATGCAGACGCTGGCGGTCTGCATCAGGTTGGTGAAGGCGTTGCTCTGGTTGGTGATCTTCCACGAGTGGCGAATCGGCGCGGTATAACCCGCCGTGCGCAGCATGATGTCCGCGCCTTTGTAGGCGCACTCGCGGGCCATCTCGGGAAACATGCCGTCGTGGCAGATGATCAGCGCCAGTTTGCTGCCGCGTGGACCGTCGCACACCGGTATCCCCAGATCGCCGGGCTCCCAGGGCTCGACCGGCACCCACGGGTGCAGCTTGCGGTAATACAGCTGGATCTCGCCCATGTCGTCGACGATCAGACCGCTGTTGAACGGGTTGCCGTGGGGGTTGGCTTCCATGATCGAGAAACAGCCCCAGATGCGATGATCCCGGCAGGCCTGACGCAGCGCCGCGACTTCGGGGCCGTCCAGGCTGCACATGATGTCCGGTGCCGTGCTCATGGACAGACCGTGCAGCGAATACTCGGGAAACACGATCAGGTCCATGCCGGGGTTGCTGCGCCTTGCCTTGGCGACCATCGACACCACTTTTTCTGTTTGCGCCCACAGCGCCTCGCGGGTGTGCGGGTCGGGAAGCGCCAGTTGCGCCAGACCGATCACTACGCCGTTGGGCGATTTGTTCAAGCCACCAAGACCACTGGCCATGTCATGCCTCCTCTGGAAATGTATTCATCGGGTCATGCTCAATTCGCCGGGCGCGCCGTTCAGCGTTCGGCCACGGCGGCAGGTCGCGTACATCACGCCAAGGGTCAGCGCGTAGGGCGCGGCCGCAAACAGGTAGTAGCCGCTGCTGATGCCCACGGCCTGCAACGCCGGACCAATCGCACCGGCTGCGCCGAACAACAGCGATGCCCACAGGCACGCAAGCGGCCGCCAGCGGGCGAAAATCACCAGCGCCACGGCCATCAGGCCCTGACCGCTGGACAAACCTTCGTTCCAGCTGCCGGGGTAGTACAGGGACAGGTACGCACCGCCAATGCCTGCCAGCGCGCCGCCAATGGCCGTGGCGACGATGCGTACCTTGATCGGCTGATAGCCCAGCGCCTGAGCGGTCTCGGCGTGATCACCCACCAGTCGCAGCATCAGGCCCCAGCGCGTGCTGCGCAGGCCCCAGTGCAACGCGAAGGCCAGGGCCACGCCGATGAAAAACAGCACGTTGATGTTCAATGCCGAACGCAAACGTTCTTCATCGCTCCACGCACCCAGCGCCAGTGACGGCAGCATGGGGGCTTGCGGCTGAATGAACGCCTTGCCGAGAAAGAACGCCAGGCCGGTGCCGAGCAGAATCAACGCAATGCCGAACGCAATATCGTTGACGCGTGGCAACGAACAGGCGATGCCGTGCAACAGGCCCAGCAGCAGGCCGACGCCTGCGGCTGCGCCCACGCCCAGCCAGGCCGAGCCCGTCAGGCATGCAGCGGCATAGCCCGACATCGCGCCAGCCACCAGAATGCCTTCCAGCCCCAGGTTGATGCGGCCGCTCTTTTCCGTCAGGCATTCGCCCAGGCTGACAAACAGGAACGGCGTGCCGACGCGAATCGAACCGGCCAGCAGCGCCAGCAAAAAGGTGCTCAGGTCGATATCAGCCACGTTGCAGTGCTCCTTTTTCGACGACGGGCTGCGGTTGTGCCAGCCTGATCTTCCAGGCCGCCAGCCGCCCGCTCAGGGCTTCCCAGAGCAACAGATTGGTAAACAGCAGTCCTTCGAGAATCAGCGTGGTGGCATCCGGCAGTCCGAGACGCCGCTGCAACAGGCCGCCGCTGGCTTCCAGGCCGCCCAGCAGAATCGCGCAGAAGATGATCGCCAACGGATGATGGCGGGCGGCGAACGCGACCAGAATGCCGCTGGTGCCATACCCCGCGATCATCGCGACATTGGCGCTGCCTTGTACCGCCGTGACTTCGAACATGCCTGCCAGGCCGGCTGCAGCACCGCCCAGCAGGCAGCTCAGCAGAATCAGCCGATCCACCGGCAGGCCGATCATCAAGGCCGTGCGCACGTTGCCGCCGACGACCGCGAGGGCAAAACCCTTGACGCTGTGGCGCACCAATACGTACGCGAGCAGGCAGGCAATGACCCCGGCTACAAGCCCCCAGTGCACTTCGAAACTGTCGCTGATGGTGCCGACCATATAGGCCTCATCCAGCGGCGGCGTGGACGGCTTGTTCAGGCTCGCCGGATCGCGCAATGGACCTTCGACCATTTGCCTGAACAGCGCGAGCGCGATGTACGAGAGCAACAGGCTGCTGATGGTCTCGTTGACGCCCCGGTGCTGACGCATCCAGCCGCTCAGGCCAATCCACAGTGCACCGGTCAGCATCGCGACGAGGCCCATGCAGCCGAGCATCAGCCAGGGCGCCACCGGCGGCAGCCAGAGCGGCGTGACCGCTGCTGCCAGCCCGCCGAGCACCAATGCACCTTCGCCACCAATGATGATCAGCCCGGCCCGCGCGGGCAGTGCCACACAGAGCGCGGTCAGCATCAGCGGCGCGGCGCGCTGCAAGGTGTTTTCCAGCGCAAACCAGGAGCCGAATGCGCCTTCGCCGACCAGATGCAGGGCCTGCCAAGCAGGCTTGCCCTGAACCGTGAGGAACAGCAGAAACAGCACGCATGACGACAGCACCGCCAACAGCGTCGGCAGGCCCGGCAACAGCGCTACGGCAAGACGCCGCAGGGTTAGCGAGACCAACATCGGGCGCTCCTCAGATCTGGCCAACAACGCCTTCCACCAGATAATTCATGCTTTCCAGCACGATATCGGTTTGCGCCTGAGCCACGCCGTCGGCGATCACGACCTTGCCTTTGTTGTCCTTGAGCGGGCCTTTGTAAATCACAAAGCCGCCCGCCATCATCTGCGCCTTGATCGCGTCGGCGTTCTGCCTGGCTTCGGCACTGACGGCGGGTCCGTAGGGCGACGTCTTGACGAAACCGTCCCGCAATCCGCCGCGCAGGAAATTGATCATCGGCGCGTCGTGCTGGATCGCGGCGACATGAGCCTTGTAGGGCGTTTCCCAGTTCCATTCGGCACCGGTCAGATAGCCTTTGGGCGCGAGCGCCGCCTGGCTGGCGTGATAACCGCAGGTCATCGCGCCGCGTTTCTCGGCCGTCTCGACAATCACCTTGGGGCCGTCGACGTGGCAGGTCAGCACATCGCAACCCTGATCGATCAGGCTGTTGGCGGCTTCCGCTTCCTTGATCGGCAACGACCAGTCACCGGTGAAAATCACGGTGGTGACAATGCTCGGGTCCACTGAGCGTGCGCCCATGGCAAACGCGTTCAGGTTCCGCAGCACCTGCGGCACCGGTTTGGCGGCGACGAAGCCGAGCTTTTTCGACTTGCTCATGTGCCCGGCAACCACGCCGTTCAGGTATTGGGCTTCGTCGATGTAGCCGAAGAAGCTGCCTGCGTTCATTGGGTCGCTACCGGCCTTCCACAGTCCGCCGCAGTGGGCGAAACGCACGTCCGGGTATTTCTTCGCCACCTTGACCACGTGCGGATCGAAGTAACCGAAAGAGGTCGCAAAGATCAGTGTCGCGCCGTCCTGACGAATCATGGCTTCCATGGTTTTCTGCACGGCCACGGTTTCCGGGACGTTTTCTTCCTCGATCACTTTGACGTTGGGCAGTGTCTTGATAATGGCGGCCGCCTGCGCGTGGGCCTGGTTGTAACCAAAGTCATCGCGGGCGCCCACGTAGATGAAACCCACCACCAGCGGGGCATCGGCGGCATAGACCCGACTGAACGGCAGCGCCGCGCTGAGACCGATAATGCCCGCCAGTTTCATGAAACTGCGACGATCGACATTCGACATTGTTGCTACCCCTGATCAATGAGTCTTGGAAGACGTGGTGTTCGCGGCGCAATAGGCGCGCCAGCCTTTGAATTCGGTGATGTCCTGTGCGCCCGCAAGCCCGCCGGGTTCGCAGATGAACCCCTTGACCCATTGGCCGTCGGCGAGCTGCAACGAGCCGATGCCTAGCGGTGCAGGAATGGCGGCGACGAACGCGCCGAACTGGCTGAGCGGCATTTCCCAGACCTCGACTTCGATGTGCGCGCCCTGTTCAGGCACACGAACCAGTCCGGGTTTGGCTGGCGTGGTGTTGGCCAGCGCATAGAGTCGGTAGTCGGTACTGGTCGTGGTCAGGCTGCGCAGGCGAGCGCCGCCTTCAAGCAATTGCCAGTTTAGCGGCTGACCCTGCAAATGAGCGCCGACCACGGCGACCTGAACGGTTGCGACGTTGAAGGGCAGGGGCGCCAGCGCCACGCTGTCGCGCTGATCGCTCGCACCAAAATACGCCTGCCAGCCTGCTGCGATTTCAGCCAGACGCTGGTCAGCGCCCGCCGGACCGATCAACGTGATACCGGCAGGCAGACCGTCATCACGACGATGCGCCGGAATGGCCAGCGCACTCATGTTCATCAGGTTGACGAAGTTGGTGTAGTAACCCAGTTGCGAGTTGAGCTCGACCGGATTGGCCAGCACGGCCTCGATGGTCGGCATGCAGGGCGCGGTCGGCACCACCAGCACATCGACCTCGGCCAGCAGCGCTTCGGCCGCGCGCGTCAGCTCAGCGAGGCGATAACGCGCCTTGAAAGCGTCCACTGCGTCGAACTGATCGGCGCTCTGCAAAATGCCGCGCACCACCGTGTGAATGTCTGCCGCGTGCGTCTCGAAAAACTCACCGACCGCAGCGCGCCGTTCGGCGACCCATGGGCCTTGATAGAGCAGGGCGGCGGCCTCGGCGAAGACATCGAATGCAACGTAGGTCAGCGTGACCAGTGGATCGCTTTCGAGTGACTTCAGCGCCTTGTCGAACGCAGCGGCTGCCTGGGCATCGCCGAAGAACTCACAGTGTTGCGGGACAGCGACCCGCCGCGCACGACGCAAGACCGGCAACGCCTGCACCGCGACACAGGCCGAATCCAGTGCATCGAAATCAGCCATGACCTGCGCGACCTGCCAGGCCTGCGCCACGTCGTTGGCGAAGATCGACGGACAGTCCAGCGTGCGACAGGCCGGAACGACACCGCGACTGCTGAACAGCCCGAGGCTCGGCTTGAGCCCGACGATCCCGTTGAAACCTGCAGGCACCCGGCCCGATCCCGCCGTGTCCGTGCCCAATGCAAAACACACATGACCCCGCGCCACGGCCACGGCAGAGCCCGAACTCGAACCGCCGCTGACGTAGGCCGGATCACAGGCGTTGCGCACTGCGCCGTACGGCGAGCGAACCCCCACCAAGCCTGTGGCGAACTGATCCAGATTGGTCTTGCCGATCAACACCGCGCCGCTGTCCAGCAACCGCTGCACCACATGCGCGGTGGTCTGAGCCTGATAGGCAAACTCGGGACAGGCCGCCGTGGTGGGCAGACCCGCGACATCGAAATTGTCCTTCACTGCGAAAGGGATGCCGAACAGCGGCAGCCTTTCGTACAGCGCATCGCCCAGTTCTTCCGCCAGAGCGCCGAGCGTCTGTGCTCTTTCGAGCAAACGGGAAAGCGGCTCGCGGTGAATCCAGACTTCCGGACGGTCGTCTGCGTCAATCTGCGCATGCAGGTCCTGAAGGAAGGTCGACAGTGAGGTCTGGCCGGTGCTGAGGGACGTCTGAATGGCAGCGATATCGAGAGCAGTCATGGGCGTGTTCATTCATGTATACAAGATTGAATGTGCCAGAGCAGGATTCGTGCCGTGGGATCAGGAATGTTGTTTTAGAGACGTTGAGATCAGCATGTCGCTGTTGGGGTGGCGCGTATGCGCGCCATTGTCGAGCGCGATGGCAAGGGGTGCACGAAAACAGAACATGTCAGTGAAGCCTGAAGAGTCGACTCCCGCGCATGCCATCATTTTGATATTCTGATTGCTTATAACAGGAGGCAACACTTATGCGCAGGGCAGCTGTACTACTTTTATCTGCAATCATTTTGACCGGCTGTGGAAAGCCAAAGCTGGATGGAAGCTCGAACGAAGCGCTGCAAAAGTCCATTGTAAAGGTCGTGGCAGGCATGTCGGACGAAGAGAAAAATCAGTTCAAGGAGAATTTCTCGGTCGTTGCGATGACCAATCTGGACTTGAGAGCGATATTCGCCGGGCAGACCACGACCGAGTTATCCAAGCTGAACCTGTTGTCCAGTCTCGACGGAAAGACGGCTGATGAAATCGGTGTCGAGGCGAACAGGATTTTGCTTGAGCGTGCGCAGAAGCAGCACGACGAAGCGGTCGCCGAGATAAACGCGCTAATGGAAAAACAGAAGAACGCCCAGATCGCCAAGAATTACCTGTCGAAGTTCAGCGTTACCAAGTCGGCCTTCTACATGAAGAAAGACAAGTACTATGTGAAGCCGTACATCGACCTGTCCGTTACCAACGGCACCGACAAGGCGATCTCACGAGTGTATTTCATCGGCACTATTGCCTCCCCCGACCGCCCGGTGCCTTGGTTTACCGAGCGCTTCAATTACGAGATCAGTGGCGGCCTGCAGCCAGGCGAAAGCGCCGACTGGACATTGGAAATGAACATGTTCAGCGACTGGGCCAAGATTCAGGCACCGGCTGGCGCTTACTTCACCGTCGAGGCTTACAGAATCGATGGCGCTGACAAACAGCCGATCTACAACGCATCCGGCTTGACTGAGAAGGAGCGCAATCGACTGCAGGAGCTGCGGTCCAGGTTTGCAGCGAAATGATGTGATTGTTAAAACCCGCGTCTGCGGGTTTTACAGGCCTGTTCAGGTCGCTGATCATCAGAGGGCAGACAACATCCACTCCAGTGTTTCGCGCAGGTGCGGTGTACTCCATCCCGGCACTGATCGCTTGAGTTGGACGTTGCACCCACACAAGGTTTTCACTTCATTGTCGCGAACGAAATCAGGGTTCACGCGAACCTCGATTTCATGCCCGGTGATTTCCTGGCACATCTCGATCACCTCACGCAGCGAGTGGGTCACACCCGAGCACACGTTGAGGGTCTTCCCCAAAGGCCGGGCTTCCAGCAAACCTCGATAGGCGCTGGTGACTGCGCGTACATCACTGAAATCCCGCCATACGTCCAGGTTGCCCAGTTCGATCGTGCTTTCTCTTCGTGTGAAGTGGGACACGATCTTGGGTAGCAGGAAGTTTTCGGCCTGCCCGACCCCGGTGTAATTGAACGGGCGCGTGATCACCAGCGGCAGCCGGGCGTGCCAGAGGCTTGCCATGTACTCCATGGCAAGCTTGCTCACGGCATAGTCGTTGGCAGGCGCAGGAATCGTTGTTTCATCCAGCATGCCGGAGGAAGCATTGCCGTAAACGTTGGCACTGCTGGCGAGCAGGACGCAGTCGGGCGTTTTCCCGCTGGCTTCGATGGCCTCAAGCAGGTTGCGTGTGCCGATCAGGTTCACCTGATAGAACGCTTCCGGTGATCCGTGACCCACGAAGGCCAGCGCAGCGAGGTGGACAACGATATCCGGCTGGATCCCGGCAAGCAGCGCAGTCAGGCCGTTCACATCCAGCAGATCGACCTGATGGTAGTTGTCGCTGTCCGACGGCTGGCTGCCCATGCCCACAACCTCGCAACCCTGGGCTGCGAGTTCGGTGGCCATGAAGCTTCCCGTGAAACCGTGGATGCCCGTTATCAATGCGCGTTTACCGGCGATGCTCATCAGAAGGAAAAACCTTTTTCGTTTCGACGAAGATCCGCTTCAACCATCATGCGGCACAGTTCCTCAAGGTGGGTCTTCGGTTCCCAACCCAGTACTTCACGGGCTTTGGCAGGATTGCCGATCAACAGTTCCACTTCGGTAGGCCGGTAGAACTTCGGATTGACCGACACCAGCACCTTACCGGTGGCCGCATCGATCCCGCGTTCGGACTCGGCTTCACCTTCCCACTGGACTGTGACGCCTGTGGCCTTGAACGCCATGCTCACGAAACTGCGGACGGTTTCGGTACGGTTGGTGGCCAGCACAAAGCTGTCCGGCGTTTCAGCCTGCAGCATCCGCCACATGCCTTCGACGTACTCCTTGGCAAATCCCCAGTCGCGCTTGGCGTCCATGTTGCCCAGCTCGAAGGAATTCATCAGGCCCATGTTTATCTTGGCGACCGAATCAGTGATTTTGCGTGTCACGAACTCACGGCCGCGCAGGGGCGACTCATGGTTGAACAGAATGCCGCTGGCGCCAAAGATGCCGTAGGACTCACGGTAGTTGATCGTCATCCAGTGTGCGTAGAGCTTGGCGACACCGTAGGGGCTGCGTGGATAGAAGGGTGTGCTTTCAACCTGAGGAATCGACTGGACCTTGCCGAACATCTCGGACGTCGAGGCCTGATAGAAGCGGATTTTCGGATTGACGATCCGGATCGCTTCCAACAGGTTGACCGCGCCAATGCCGGTGATCTGAGCCGTGGTCAGAGGCTGTTCGAATGACACGCCAACAAAACTCTGCGCTGCGAGGTTGTAGATCTCGGTCGCTTCGGTGTTTTGCAGCAAACGGATACTGGCGGACAGGTCGGTCAGGTCGTACTCGACCAGATGGAGATTCGCATCGTGCTGAATCCCGAGTTCCTCTATGCGCCAGAAGTTGACAGAACTGGTCCGGCGATAGGTGCCGTAAACGGTATAGCCTTTCTCAAGGAGCAATTGCGCCAGATAGGCGCCGTCCTGACCCGTGATGCCGGTAATGATTGCTTTCATATGAGGTGTTTGACTCCAGCAAGGAACGTGTATCCCGACGCTTTCGAGGTTGCCTGCGCTTCAAGCGAGGGGGAGTTTCAGGGTGAAAGGCTTGGATACGACGCGCCTAGCCCGGTGGCCATTACGGCCATGCCGGTAGAGGTTAGCCCGAGTCGTGAAAATTTGCCGGGTTCTGAAGCTGCTTCGCATTTCGTACAGAGCGGGCTAATCCCGTCTACGCTTGTGCCGATAACGTCGTACAACCCACACGAACGGTGCAGTCATGTTCAATACCCGCTTGAAAAAGGAATTGCAGGCACAGCAGGCCGAGTTGTCAGTTTATCGGCAGATGCAGAAAGGTATCGACGCACGCATGGTGGGTTTGACCCTGGATGCCAGCAATCGCATTGCTCATGCCAATGACAATTTCCTCAGGATGCTCGGCTATAGCGCCGATCAATTGGTTGGCAGAAATCTGGATGATCTGGTGCCACCCTACGTCAAGCAACTCGATTGTTACCGTAACCTCAAAGCGGCCATACAAAAGGGCGAATCGGTCATCGACAACTACCGGTTTCTGCGTGCCGATGGCAGCCTGGCGTGGATTCGCGCCATGTGGCAGCCGGTTCTGGATGACAGCGGCAAGCTGATGAACCTGCAGTGTTACGGCTCGGACATCACCCAGACCGTTGAAACCGCAGCCGAGAACTCGGCGTTCATTCAGGCGTTGCTGCGCTCCACGGCGGTGATCGAGTTCGATCTGGGCGGCCACGTTTTGACCGCCAACGATCAGTTCCTGCGTGGCATGGGCTACAACCTGGCGCAGATCAAGGGCAAGCATCACAGCCTGTTCTGTGATCCGCACGAAGTGAGTCAGGCTTCGTACAAGGACTTCTGGGCGACGTTGAATCGTGGCGAATTTGTGGCCAGCCGATTCAAGCGCATCGACAGCAGTGGCCGTGATGTCTGGCTGGAAGCAACCTACAACCCGGTTCACGATGCCCAGGGCAAGCTCTACAAGATCGTCAAGTTCGCAACCGTGGTGACCGATCAGGTCTCGCGTGAAGAAGACGTCAGCCAGGCAGCGAGCGTGGCCTTCGAGATTTCCCAGCAGACCGATGTCAGCGCCCAGCGCGGCGCAGAGGTGGTGCAGAACACCGTGCAGACCATGCGCAAGATCTCCCAGGAGATGGAATCGGCGTCGTCAGGCATCGAGGCGTTGGGCAAGCAATCGCTGCTGATCAGCTCCATCGTGCAGACCATCGGCGGCATCGCCCAGCAAACCAACCTGCTGGCCCTCAACGCTGCCATCGAAGCCGCCCGCGCCGGCGAGCAGGGTCGTGGCTTTGCGGTGGTGGCGGACGAAGTCAGGCAACTGGCCGGCCGTACCAGCGCCGCAACCGAAGAGATCGTCAGCGTCGTGCAGCAGAACCAGGCGTTGGCTGACGAAGCCGTACGCGGCATGGCCAATAGTCGCAGCCAGGCAGAGCAGGGCTTGATGCTGGCCAACGAGGCGGGCTCGGTGATTATCGAGATTCAGGAAGGTGCGAAACAGGTGGTGGGTGCGGTGGGGCGGTTTGCCAATCAGTTGAAGTAATTGGCGCGCCCCTGGACAGCGCTCACAGGCAGGAAACAATCACCCCTAAGTCGGCGTCGCTCCCGTCTTGCCTGCTTCTACCACGAAGCCCTTGAGCGTGGAGACGGTCGCAGCAGGGTTGAGTACGTCGGAAACGACCTGGAAACGGGTCAGCATTTGTTGTTCGCTGAGCTCCACTGACACATAGCCGCGTTGACGACTGTCAAAAAACTTTATGTGCGGGTTAAGTCCGAGAATAGAGTTGAACGCGTCAAACGGAGGTCCGCTGGAGGTCACCGAAGTGCCGACGAATTCGGTGGCGACGATCCTGGAGTCCGCGTTGTTGGCGTCGGCATGCAGATCGGTGGTCCAGAATGAGTGGATATCTCCGCCCCAGAACACCGGGTTACGAGTCTTGTGACGTTCCAGAGACGCGAGCATTCGCTCCCGTGTCGCGATGTAGCCATCCCAGCCGTCGGTCCAGCGTCCCAGTGCCTGGGTATCCGGGTTGCGTTGCGTCAGGGGGGCGACCAGCAAGTCCTGCGCAATGACGTTCCATTGCCCCGCAGAGCGGGCAAAACTGTGGTCCAGCCAGGCTTCCTGTTCCCATCCAAGCATGGTGCGTTTCGGATCGCGCAGGTCCGGGCAGTCATTACTGACGACACGACCTCTATGGCTGCCGTTGGCCTGGATGCAAGGCTGTTCGGAGCGGTACTGGCGACCGTCCAGTACGTGAAAGCGCGCCAGACGCCCGTAGTCGATATGACGGTAAATACGCATGTCGGCGCCTTTTGGCAGGCTGCTGGCGCGCAAGGGCATGTGTTCGTAAAACGCCTGATAGGCAGCGGCCCTACGACGCAGGAAGCTCTCTGTCGAGACGTTGGGATCCTGCGACCATTGGGCTGCGTAGTCATTTTGTACTTCGTGATCATCCCAGGTCGCAACGCTCGGGGCGCAGGCATGCAGCGCCTGCAGATCCGGGTCGGTCTTGTATTGCGCATAGCGGTTTCGATAACCGGCCAGATCCATCGGCTCAGACGTGACGTGTTGCCGTGGAAGGCTGTTTTTTTGCGGGGATATTCCGGATTCGTAGATGTAGTCACCCAGGAAAAACACCAGGTCTGGCCGCTCGTTGGCCAGATGCCTGTAGGCGCTGAAGTAGCCGGCCTCCCAGTGTGAGCAGGAGACGAATCCAAACCGGGCCGTCGGCATGGCGGACAATGGCGGTAACGTACAGGCCTGGCCTGTCGTGCTTTGTGCGCCAAGGCTTTCGAACTGATACCAATAAGGACGTCCTGGCTGCAGGCCGCTTACTTCCACATGCACCGAATGCGCAAAGCGCGGCTGGGCCATGGTCTGTCCGGTGCGTACCACCCGGGTCATCGCTGCATCGCTGGCGACTTTCCAACGTACCGCCACCGGTTTGTCCAGACCACCGTCACCCATGGCCGTCGTCACTTGTGGTGCCAGGCGGGTCCAGATCACGAAGCCGTCCGGCAGCGG